>Ga0155968_1103_pt1 | contig 5943 bp, 6 predicted proteins | sample RifCSPlowO2_02_FD_107622 | JGI IMG/M metagenome (GOLD analysis project Ga0155968, IMG submission 107622) | Deltaproteobacteria bacterium RIFCSPLOWO2_02_FULL_42_39 | reverse complement strand
TAGTGCTTATGGGATTGCCATCTACTCATCCTCGCCGAAGATTATACATAACCGCATTACGGACAATGGTGGGACAAATTATGATATCTTTGTGGAGAATGATGGCATCAGTGTCCCTAATATATCATTCAATATCTATGACAGTATTGTAGGTGGTAATACAGGCGTGGGCCTGTATAAGGTGAAGTCCGATGGCTCTCCTGCTCCACAACCATAATAATTAAAGTTAGGGCTTAATTAGATTAGAGGTAGGTGAGATATTTTTTAACCTGCCTCTTTTCATACTGCTTTTTATTGTTTTTAATCTTTCTATTTTGAAAACGATTTAAGCATCTTAAGTGCATTTGTATAATCTGGTTGTATCCTTAATGCCTCTTCAAATTCTCTTATAGCTTCATTCTTTAAACCCTTTCTCATATAGGCAAGACCTAAGTTATAATGAACTTCTGCATCATTAGGTTTTAGGCGTAAGGCATTTTTGTATTCTGCTACAGCCTTATTAAACTGACCTATTTCAGAATAGGCATTTCCAAGATTGTTATGTATATCTGCATAATCAGGTTTCAAACTCAATGCGAGGAGATATTCTTCTATTGCTTTGTCAAATAGACCTTGATTATAATAAACGAGTCCAAGATTATAATGGGCAAATGGCAGTTCTGGTTTCAGGCTTATGGAAAATTTGTAGTGAAGGATGGCCGCGTCAAGTTTGCCTTGTTTCAAGTAGGCATTTCCAAGGTTGCTATGCGCATGGGGAAGGTTTGAGTCGAGTTTTATAGCTCTTTGCAATGCTATTATTGATTCATCTATGTGGTCTTCGTCTTGTAAGGCCTTTCCAAGGTTATTATATCCCCTCGCCTTTTCTGGACTCTTCTTTATCCCATCCTTCCATAGGCTTACCTCATCCTTCCATACAATATTTCTCGAATAAGTTGAAGTGGAGAGTAAAACCAATAAAACAATGAAAAGAATAGAATAAAAAGTTGGATTTAAAAGCGAAGGGCGAACAACATTGTTAAGAGGTTTTGTTTTTATCTGCCTTTCCTCTTCTCTCTTCTGTGCCTTGCCCATTTAAAAAATATAACAAAAAAATCTTAAAAGCACAAATGACTAAAACCTGTAGATTACCTACTTCTTCATGTTTTGCAGTAAGAATAAAGGGGACGCAACTCTTTAGCATAAGATTTCGACTGCCGACATCAATGGTCCTATCGATTTGACAGGGCTAATTCTGGTTAGACTTTTCAGGTGATTATAAATGGTCTTACAATGCCTTAAGCTTTAAATTGCAATTTAAGCTTCAGAAAAGTTTTCCGGCTCCGGGGGTTTGAGATCCTGCAGTATTATTTTTGTTAAAAGGTATGAGATTTATTATAGAGAGATTCAAAGGCTTTTTGAGCTGGAGTAAAATCTGGCCTTAGTTTCAAGGTAATATCAATTTCTTCTTTTGCTTTTTGCTTCAACCCTTTTTCCCAGTATGCGAGCCCAAGATTATAATGGACTTCTGCGTCCTGAGGGGCTATTTTTAATGCAGTCATATATTCGTGTATAGCCTCATTTAACCGGCCCTGTTTGGCATAGGTGATTCCCAGGTTGTTGTGAACCTCGGTGTAATCAGGATTAAGCCTTAATGCAATCATAAACTCCTCTATAGCCTCATTAAGCCGACCTTGTTTGGCGTAGGCGATTCCCAGGTTATTGTGGGCCATAGGGTAATCAGGGTTAAGCCTTAATGCAATCATAAACTCATTTATAGCCTCATTAAGCCGACCCTGTTTTGCATAGGCTATCCCTAAATTATTATGAGCATTAGGATAGTTAAATTGTAGTGTTAGAGCACTTAGATATTCCTTAATAGCCTCATCCAGCTGGCCTCGATCGGAATAGATGAGTCCGAGACCATTATACCCCCTTGCATTCCCAGGACTTTTCCTTATCACATCCTTCCAAAGTATGACATCATCCCACCACATTCCATTTCTTTGATAAGTATCAAAGGAAAGGAGGAGGACAACAAAAATTATAAAGATAAAAAGGCAGGAAGATTTGAAGCCAGAAGATGTACTTCCATCTGTGTCTGCCAGCATTTCTCCTTTTTCACCTTTCTTCATTATTTCCTTTCCTCACAAGATTTTTTTTAACATATCAAAGCAAGGTTTGCAAAGGAAGTATTGTGGGTTAAAAATTTGTGCAAATTATAGTGAACGAACTAAATAAGTAGATATTCAAATCCCCCTTACCCCCCTTTAGAAAAGGGGGGTAAGGGGGATTAATGACGGCCCGGAGCCATCATGCTGGAGTCCAGAAGATAAGCGGTCTTTTCTTGAGGCAAAGATTGCTATGCGTAATGAACATCTGGCATCTTCAAGGCCTTTTTTCTATAACTTAAATTCGCTGCTATGCGGTACCCAATTCCCCGCAAATCACGCAGGCTTCTTTTTAATATATTTTTGATGGTGTATGTATTCCGAAAAATCCAGTAGTAGCCGTTCTGCAGTTCTTCAACGGTCATGCCCTTTGGCTGGAATACTACCTCGCCTGTATGATACTTTGCCCAGTCTCTGTCAATTATCCTTCCTTCCTTTTCAAGGACGTTGTATGTTACTGTGCCGGGCAGAGGGGTGAGGATATGAAACTGCGCTGCATCCATACGGGTTTCCATAATAAAATCAAAGGTTGTTTTGAATACCGTTTTATCATCCTCATCAAGCCCGAATACAAAACTGCCCACCACATTGATGCCTGCATCCTGTATCTTTTTTATTGCCTCTTTGTAGTCCTTTGCTGAATTCCAACCCTTATGCATGCTTTCAAGATTTTTTTGCGAAAGGCTCTCCAAGCCAATGAATGCATATTTGCCGCCGCTTCTTGCATAGAGATTTAACAATTCTGGGTCTTTTGCCATAGTGATAGATGCCTGACTTCCCCATGTAATCTTGAGCGGTATCAGTCTTTGGAATAATTCTTTAGCATATTTCGGCCTTCCAACGATATTATCATCCATAAAGAAGAATTCTTTTGTATCAAAACCTTTTATTTCTGCAATCACCTCATCAATTGGCCTGACCCTGAATTCATGGCCGAAGAATGCAGTCACTGCGCAATAGTCGCAGTTAAACGGGCATCCGCGGGTTGCCTGAAGCGTATTAAAGCCAGAATACATTTTTCTATTAAGGAGGTCTCTGCGGGGGATAACCATATTTTTCATGTCGCATAAGTTATCCGCCTTGTATCTTTGCTTTAATTTGCCCTTTTTAAAATCCTCAAGCAGATTGTCCCATATAAGTTCTGCCTCACCTATAACAACTGTGTCCGCATGTTGCAATGCCTCGTCCGACATAGCAGATACATGAACGCCGCCCATCACAACCTTTACCCCGTTTTTTCTGAAATTATCTGCTATCTCGTAAGCGCTCGGCATCTCTGCAGTGAATCCTGTTATACCGACGAGGTCTACTCTTGCATTGTAATCAACAGGTGTTACTCGTGCATCCAGTATTTCCACCTCCCAGTCTTTTAGCGTAAGCGCTGCAAGGGTTGGAAGGTTTAAACGCACAAAGCCTGCCTTGCCGCTTTTGGAAACCTGCCCCCAGTAGCTACGTTCGTTTTTTGGAAGGATTAAAAGTAGTTTCATTGTGAATACAGTTTACAAGATTTTAGTTGGCAAGTCTACCTTACAGATATGTGTTTTACTATAGCGGGATTTTGGTGAATGAAATTTGGTGAACGAAATTAGCTTGACAGCATGCATTGATTTAAGCTGAGAAATGCCTGAGAGAGGATTAAAAAGTGGCGCTTATCCTGCACAGACAAAACCTCGCAGGTAATCATAAACGGTCCCGTGGTGCCATAAAGATCTCTGAGGTAAACTTTAACAAATTATGCGGGGTCTTAAAGACCCCGCTTCGCTATTTCAGCCTCTGAGTTTGAGGCCTCTTGCTAAAAGATTCAATGGCCTGCTTGGCTGGCAAAAAGTCTGGTTTTAATTTTAAGGCTGCTTCAAATTCCTCTCTGGCCATATCTTCTAACCCTTTATTCCAGTAAGCAAGTCCGAGGTTATTATGTATTATTGCCTCATCCGGTTTCAGACGCAGCGCTATCATGTATTCCTTGATTGCCTCGTCCATACGGCCTTGATAATAATAGGCAAGTCCAAGGTTACTATGAGCCTCTGTATAGTCTGGCTTTATTCGCAGCGCTATCATGTATTTCTTAATTGCCTCATCCATACGGCCTTGATTATAATAGGCATTTCCAAGATTATAATGAGCCTCTGCATAATCTGGTTTCATTCGCAACGCTATCCCGTATTCCATGATTGCTTCATCCATACGGCCTTGAGCAGCATAGGCAGTTCCAAGATTACTATGTATCTTTTCGTCGTCTGGTTTTAAATGTAACGCAATCTTGTATTCCGTGATTGCCTCATCCATGCGGCCTTGAGCAGAATAGGCATTGCCAAGGTTACTATGTATCTTCTCATCATCTGGGTTTAGATGCAGCGCTATTGTGTATTCTTTGATTGCCTCATCTATGCGACCTTGATTATAATAGGCAAGCCCAAGGTTAATATGAGGCTCCACTAAACCAGGCTTCAACCGCAGCGCTATCGCGTATTCTTTTATTGCCTCATCTATTCGGTCTTGATTATAATTGGCAAGCCCAAGGTCATTATGTCCTCGTGCCTTTGACCGGCTCTTTTTTATCACATCATTCCATAATTGCAAATCGTCCATCCATACCGCATTTCTTTTGTAGGTGGCAAAGGAAAGAAGGATAAGAATAAAGATAGAAAAGTAGAGAGACCCGTAAACAGAAGTAATGCTGCCAGATTTCTTATCGAACAACTCTTTTCTCTCATTTTTCCTTCCATTGGCTTTACCCATAATATATTGAAATAAAATCTGTAGGGTTTTTATGGTACGACTTTTTCACTTCTGTCCTTCTAATATCAATGGCAGGCCGCTCTTGGGATTTCCAATGATGACAATCTTGGAATTTGGACTTGAGGCCAATTTTTCAGTTGCCTCGATTCCATTCCAGTCCAGAAGGCTCTGGGTTATGCCCTGACTTATAATCCTCTGGAAATCAGATATGCCTTGCGCCTCAATTCTCTTTCTGTCTGCCTCCTGCCGTTCTTTATCCAGTATAAATTTCATCTGCTCTGCCTGTTGTTCAGCCTGGAGCTTTCTCTCTATTGCCTCTGCCACAAGCTGAGGCAGTTTTACTGCGCGCAGCAGAACCTTTTCAATTGATATGCCTTTTTCTTTTGCCACAGGTTCAGCCATCTTAAATATTTCTGCAACGATGGCTTCCCTTCCGGCGGTATAGAGCGCCTTTGCCTCATATTCAGCGGTTACTGACCTCAGAACGCTTCAAAAGAGAGGTTTCAGTATTATATATCTTCATAGGCAATACCGATAGTTTTATATATCTCAGGCGCCTTATGTTGAATTAGCCCTTTATCCTCTCCACCTTTTCCACCTTTTTAACCTTCTTAAGACCGCTCATAATGTTCATCAAATGATCAAGGTTGTTTACCTCTATCTCAAACATGCAAATGGCCTTTTTATCAGGAGTTGTTGTTATGGTGGCGTTTATGATATTTGCCTCCTGAGCTGTTATGACAGTGCTCATATTAGCCAGAAGGCCCTTTTCATCCTTACATATAACCTTGAGTTTTGCAGGTCGGGTTGTTTTTAATCCCTTATCCCATGCAACATCTATCAGGCGTTCAGCGTCGCTGTATTTTATGCTTGGACAACCTTTTAAATGCACAGCAACACCTCTGCCCCTGCTTATATATCCCACGATATCGTCGCCCTGCAATGGATTGCAGCATCTTGCAAATCGTATCATGACCTCATCAATGCCTTTCACGAGTACAGCCTCGCGTGAAGGCTTTTTGAAACGTTGCAATACCTTTTTGAATGCAGATACCTC
>Ga0155968_1031_pt2 | contig 7218 bp, 5 predicted proteins | sample RifCSPlowO2_02_FD_107622 | JGI IMG/M metagenome (GOLD analysis project Ga0155968, IMG submission 107622) | Deltaproteobacteria bacterium RIFCSPLOWO2_02_FULL_42_39 | reverse complement strand
TGGTATATATCTGGGCTGCGGTTATTATCTCTGCTGCAGTATCCCAATCAAACCTGCGAAAACCGCCTTTGCCCCTTGACCATTTAATCTTCTTTGAGAGTTCGGGATTTTCCACTATACTGGCCCATGCATCCACAGGGTCTGAATGTCTTGACCGCGCCTCTTTCCATGCATCCATGAGCGTGCCGCGCACGTAAGGATATTTTATCCTGACAGGGCTGTAAACATACCATGAAGCTGAGATACCTCTCTGACACCCTCTTGGCTCATACGGCGGAATGGTGGCCTCTAATAAAGGATAATCAACAGCCTGTAGTTCCCACGTAATAACTCCATCCTTAACATATACCATCCAGCTGCATCCGCCTGTGCAGTTGTTTCCATGAGTGCTTCGGACAGTCTTGTCATGCTGCCATCTGCTTCTATAAAATTCTTCCCAACCCCTCTTACTCGGGTTTATTTCATCTTGTATCCATGTTGCCATCTCTACCTACCTCCCTTTCCGCCATAATTTTTCCATAACGCATCGTGGGCGGTGTTTTGATTTCTTTTGCTATATCTATTGCTCCATACGATGCTAAAGAAAATAAGCACCCCAACAGAACCTAACAAACTGATAAGAGTAAATTTTCCCGTAGAAGAAGGCGCAACCTCTTTTTCGCTCGCAGCCTTTAAAAATGCCTTCAGGTGATTCATCTCCTCTTCAGTTATATTTTTATTCGAAAAGATAGGGCCCATCACTGGAATACCTGGACTATTTACCCATGCGATATTCAGAAGCGCCTGTTTAGCAGGGTCTGCATAAACCTTTGTAAGATTTGGACCGAGAAGCCCTCCGCCAAGCTTACCTACGCCTGCGCTGTGGCATGATATACATGGAGGACCTCCATTTTTAAACGACGTTCCTCCTGTGAAAAACGCCTTACCTGCGTCGAAGTCGCCCACATCAGGTATAGCTACCTCAGCCTGGGCCGCTGTTTCAGTTGCTGCCTGTGCTACCGAGGCCGTTTGCTCAACTGCAGCGGGCTGGGTTTCTGCTGATACAGCTATAACTGGCAAACTACTGCCAATGACAACAGCTGCAATAACGCAGTGTCTCCACCCCTTTGCTAACAATCCCCTACCAAATTCCATACGTGACACCTCCTTTAGTTAATTAAAAACAGGCATAAGTAACGTTTAAGGCAAACAGAAGATTCGGTCTAAGGCAACTGCTCACCTTTTACCTCTACCTATACCTGTCTGTATTATTCTTAGTTATTTATTTAAAAACCCATAAAACAGGACATGGCGCCCTTTTTGTAACATTATCAATTACACTGCCCATAAATAGTTTTCCTATGGGCGAATAACGGTGGCTTGCCATAACAATCAGGTCAGCCTTGCTCTCTACAGCCGTTGCAATGATTTCATATGCAGCATCACCATCCCGCAAGACTGTTTCGACATCTTTTGAACCCTTTTCCTTGACCTTTACCAGCTCACTATCCAGCAGCTCCCTACCTTTTTTTAGCCAATCGTTATGGATTAGCTGCCATTCTTCTGAATCAGTAACGAGGTGCGCTGACTGATACCATTTTTCAACTACGTGCAACAAAATCAGCCTTGCGCCAGTTGCCTTGCTAATATATATTGCCTCTTCTAATGCCTTATTGCCTAATTCTGAGCCATCAATCGGGCAGATTATATTCCTGTATGCCATGTCAATTTTTAGCTTCTGGCGAGCGCCGCACTGCCGCTATTTATTATTAAGCAACCCTCCTATACTGTTCCTCTGTGATTAATGCCCTCCCGCCCTTTCCAACCCAACTTGTAGTCCAGCGTCGTTGGACAATCATCATTAGAGACAAGGCAGCCACAGCCGTTATGGCATAGACAACAAACCCCATAGAAAAACTACCAGTATATTCTTGGGAATACCCCATGACCAAAGGTATAAATGCGCCACCCAGAGCGCCAAACTCACCAACTACACCAGAGGTGATTGCCTTAGCATGAGGGAATCTGAGGGGAATCAATTGAAATACTGAGCCATTTCCAGCGCCCATGCCTGCTGACATGAGGAATAAAAACACAAAAATCATGGTAATGGATGCTGGTAGCGTGCTGCACAAAAGCGCAGTTCCGGCAATAATGATGTAAATTCCGGTCAGGGCGTTTATGCCTCCAAAACGGTCTGAAAACCAACCGCCTATTATACGAACAGCGCTTGCAGTAAAACCTACAACTATCATAAACTGACCGGCAACAACCTTGCTTACGCCATACTGGTCAGCCATAAATGTCGGCACAAAACTGGCAAATCCAACAAAACCGCCGAATGTAACCCAATAAAGAAGGTTAAATATCCAGATATCCTTTTCTACCAACACCTTAAGATAATCTGTTAACTTCTTATGCTCTACCTTATCAGGAGGTTCTTTGGCTAATAACCACATTAGTCCCATCACTACTAAAACTGGAATTGCAAAATAGCCATACACATTCTGCCAACCGTATGTTTTTGCAAGGGGTCCTGCAAATAAACCGGCCAAAACAGTTCCGCTGTTGCCTGCGCCGGCAATACCCATAGCCAGACCTTGATATTGAGGCGGGAACCATCCTGAGCCAAGTGGAAGCGCAACGGCAAAACTTGCGCCTGCGACACCCAAAAGAGCGCCAAGGATAAGCACTTGATTATAGGTATTTACAAGATAAAAACCATAGACCATCGCAAGTATTGTCCCGCCCAAACCGATAAGCGCTGCTGTCTTTCTTCCTATAATTTCTGCAGCAAGACCAAGGGGTATGCGTAAAAGCGCGCCCGCGAACACTGGGATGGAGAGCATCAATCCTTTCTGAGCTGGAGTTAAGTTGAATTCCTGACTTATAAACGGGGCCATCGCTGCATTGACCATCCAGACCATGAAGCTGACATCAAAATAGAGGAATGCCATCAAGAGCGTTGGTGGATGACCTGATTTCCAGAACCCTTTCATAGCCATAAATTAATCTCCTTTCTTTTCCTTCCTAGGGTGGGCCTATCCCTGGATATAAAAAAACAGAAAGATTTTTACTATAGGTATATGAGTGCAAGGTCTATGCCAAAAAAAATAAGAGGCTCTTTTATGGATAAAACTACTTGATTTTAAAGATATATTTAATTGATAAACTTAATAGGGTAGGAAAATAAGAGAAGCTTGATGTGTTACGATATCGGAATACTCTTTTATATATTATTGTGAGTTCTTCAATAAAATCAGCGCCTTAGTTATTGTTACTTTAATGTAACGCTATTGGCGAATTACCGCTAATATTACATATACGCCTCTTCTGCTGCGTTGTCATATTCAATCATGCCCCGAATCGGCAGTCTTATAGAAAAAGTAGTGCCTTTACCCAACTCGCTTTGCACATCTATCTTGCCATCATGCACCTCTATAATGCCTTTACTCACTGAAAGTCCAAGGCCTGTGCCTTCGCCTACATCTTTTGTTGTAAAAAATGGGTCAAATATCTTAGGAAGAATATTATCAGATATCCCAGTGCCAGTATCTGTTATGTCTATTTGACACCATCCATTCTCATGTGATGTTTTAATGCTTATCTGCCCCTTCTTGTCTCCTATTGCATGAACTGCGTTTAAGAGGATATTGGTAAATACTTGCTGCATCTTATGTTTGTCAAGCATTAGCATTGGAAGATTCTGGCCTAAAATTTTTTCCACCTTTATCCCATTCTTAGAAAATGTATAATTTAGAAGGAAAAGAACCTCGTCTACAAGATTATTTATATCCACGGCAGCAAATTCAGGCTCATGCTGCTGGGAAAATTCAAGGAGCTGGCTCACAATCTTCTTAACACGGTGAATACCATCCTCCATTGAACTATAATACTCCTCTTTTCTTTTTGGCGGGAACATATTTTTCCTTAGATTATAGAGACAATTTAATATACCGCCAAGCGGGTTATTTATCTCGTGAGCAATACCTGCTGCAAGCTGACCAATAGCAGACATCTTCTCAGTATGCGCTATCTGATGCTCAAACATCTTCTGTTTAGTTATATCTTTTGCTATACCCAACACCTCTACTATCCTGCCCTCATTTGTCTTAATCGGCGAAATGCTCAAAATGGCGTACCTTTTTTCACCTGTTTTACTGATAACCTCCACACCATAAGTCTGTTTTATGCCTTCCTTTACTGTCTTTTTAAATCTTTCCCCTTTGTGTCCAATTGCAAAGATTGTCAAGAAATTCTTACCAACAAGCTCATCCTTTTTATAGCCCCAATCCTCTATCTTTGTATTCACATAAGTAATTATGCCGTCAGGGGTCAGCGTATAAATGACATCATTTGCGGTTTCGAGAAGATTCGCCATGTAGTCTTTTGTCTCTTTTAATTCCCTCGTTCTATCATAAACCTTCTGCTCGAGTATCTCATAGTATTCCTTCAATTGTCTCTCCAGTTTCTTCCTATCAGTAATTTCTCTCACGAATGCCCTTGTTCTAATAAAATCGCCGGTTATAGGATGGTACAGCGCTGTAGCGGTTATTTCTACGTCAATCCTTCTGCCGTCTTTTGTAATAAACTGCGTTTCTACAGTGCTTATACCTTCCCTTGCTGATCTTTCTATATGTTTTACGCCTCCTTTCTCTTTAAATTCATCGGGCATAACATCTTCTATCTTCTTGTGGCGCATCTCCTCGATGGTATAACCAAGAATGTCCAGTTCGGTTTTATTAACGTTAAGAAAATATCTCTCCGCATTCACAGAATGTATCATCTCAGGCGAGTTCTCTATAAGATCTTTATATCTCTCCTCTGAAACCTCAAGCTCCTTTGTTCTTTCCTGAAGTTTGCTGGCCATCTTATTGAATGCGTCTGCCAGCCTCTCTATTTCATCGTTGGTTTTAATATCAAGGCGATAGTCAAGATTCCCTTGTCCTATATGTTCAACACCCTTGTAAAGCTCTTTAATGGGCTCAACAATCTTACTGGTAGCATATACGCCGACAAGGGAAAGAACGGTTACGAGCATAGCGCCAAATATGGATATGCGTATAAGCAGGGAATAAATTGGCGCATATATCTCGCTGGGGCTCTGCCTAATAAATATATACCACCTATTGCCATCAAACCACCCCATCTCAGAATTTAATGTGACCTCCACAGGAGCAAACCCTATTAGCGAGTTTGTTCCTCCATGCGCATCGTCTTTTGCAATGCTCCATCCAGGCCTGCTTGTAGATATGGTTTTAATAAGTTCAGCGCCAACATGATGACTCCTGAGAGGAAATATTGGACATACAATTATAGTCCCGGATGAATCAACAAGATTTGCGTGACCAGTGCTTTCAATCTTGATATTGTTTATGACCTCAAGCAGCTTATTTACCATATATTTAACAACTACCACGCCAATAACACCCTCTTTTTCCATCACAGGCGCAGCTATGCTCATCAGATGCATACCAGATGTATCATCGAATCTCAGATCTCCAACATACACCTTGCCTTGACTATTATTAATGGCGTCTTTAAACCACTTTTCATTACTGTAACTTTTTTTTGCATTCTCTCCTATACCAGTAATATACTCCCCTTTTGCATTCACTATGACAATGCTGTTAACCTCATTTTCATCATAATAGCCTATAAATCTCTTTAGGTAATTGTGCAGCTCTTCTTCCTCATAACCTTTATGCTTAATTGCCTTACCAATATCAGGTGTAATGGCAAGCCTCTGAACATCAATAATCTCCTTTTTTATTATCATATCTATCTTTTTTGCTGTCTCTTTTGCCATCTCCTGAAAGCTGGCGCCTATAGAATCCCTTATCGTAACTGTTCCATCACGATATGTGAGATACAATCCAAGCAAAAGGGGCACAATACTCACAATGAGCATTGAAACAACAACCCTTCTCCGTATGCCTTTTTTGATTAATTTCTCCGCCATTGTTAATGACTCTCAACTTTTGCTGTTTTTTCCAGACCGTGGCCCTTGCATTTTTCCCACAATGTCTTTCTGGATATCCCCAGCTTCTCAGCCGCAGCTGTCTTATTGCCCTTAGACTCTTCAAGGGCCTTAATTATATATTCCCTTTCAAAATGATCTATCGCCTTTGACAATGGTTCGGCATAGGCCACCATTGCAGAAAGTGTTGTAGAATCATCATAGAATTTGTGAATATCATCCGGCAGGTCCTTTGGCTGGATGTAGTTATCGTTTCCCAGTATCACAGCCCTCTCTATAGCATGCTCTAACTCTCTAACATTTCCCGGAAAGGGGTAGTTAATAAGCATATCCTTTGCCTCTGGCGAGATGCCTTCTATATGTTTGTTGTTTTGGGCAGAAAATTTCTTTATAAAATTGTTTGCTATAAGAAGGATATCCTCTTGCCTTTCCCGCAGTGGTGGGATATGGATTGGCACTACATTTAATCGGTAATAAAGGTCCTCCCTGAACATACCATTTTTAACCTCTTTTTTAAGGTCTCGCTGCGTTGCGCAGATTATTCTAACATCTACACTTAATGTCTCAGTGCCGCCAAGTCTTTCAAACTGCCTTTCCTGAAGAACCCTGAGGAGCTTCACCTGAATTGCTGGAGATATCTCGCCAATCTCATCTAAAAACAGTGTTCCATTGTTTGCAAGTTCGAATCGTCCTTTTTTCTGTTTTAGAGCGCCTGTAAATGCGCCTTTCTCGTATCCAAATAGTTCTGCCTCAAGGAGGGTTTCCGGAAGCGCTGCGCAACTTACCTTAATAAATGAATTATCCCGACGCGCGCTATGATAATGGATGGCATTAGCAATCAATTCCTTACCTGTTCCGCTTTCACCTGTTATCAATACAGTTGAAGCAGAATCTGCAATAATTTTTACCTTTTCCAGAACCTCCTCCATTTTAGAAGAGTTGCCTATAATGCCCTCAAAGGCGTATTTTTCATCTATCTTTTCTCTAAGCATTGTATTTTCATATTCAAGTCTTCTGAACTCTATCAAATGCCTCACAACAATAAGAAGCTCATCCATTGAAAACGGCTTTGTAATATAATCATACGCGCCTTGCTTCATAGCCTCCACCGCTGTATCAACAGAGCCATAGGCTGTTATCATAATAACCTTTGCCTTTGGCGACTGCTTCAAAGCTGTCTTTAATATCTCGATGCCGTCCACTTCAGGAAGTTTCAAATCAGTAATAATTATGTCATAGTTGTCTTTGCTGATGAAGTC
>Ga0155968_1078_pt1 | contig 7297 bp, 8 predicted proteins | sample RifCSPlowO2_02_FD_107622 | JGI IMG/M metagenome (GOLD analysis project Ga0155968, IMG submission 107622) | Deltaproteobacteria bacterium RIFCSPLOWO2_02_FULL_42_39 | reverse complement strand
GGGGGGGGAGGGGGGGTTATGCCGACAAAATTAAACAAATCCATCATCATAATCCCATATTCATCAGCAGTCCGAGCCTTTTTTGTACCTATACGCCAGTGATGGACAAGTTTCTTCTTATCATAAACACCGACCACAATATTTGTATTGCCTATGTCAATAACGAGAAGCATGATCGCTTTGCTCCATTGCAAAATAAAAAGTGCAAATTTTAAATTGAAAAATGGGAAAAGGTGTCCTTCACTCTGCAGTTTGCATTTTGCAATCTGCATTTTTCAATGACTTTTCCTCCTCTTATATCTCTTCAACCTATAAATATCTTCCCTTTCCCTTTCTTCCAACACCCTTTCTATTGTCTTTATGCCATTGCGAATAGATGGCATGACTATTTCTTCCAATGCATTTATCCGCCTCGTATCAGTCCTTATCTCTTCGCCAACACGTTTAAGCTTTATCTCTTTTGATGCAATGGATACAATAGAATCCACCGCCTTTTCAAAATCCTTTGCAGTATCTGTGGCCAACACCCCTTCTCCGATAGGCGATATCTCCCTTGCATCCATATTTCTTACAAACGGCTTTTCTTCTATCTCTGGAATATTTATACCCCAGATATTCTTTACCTTTATATCTATAGAAACATCCCTCTTTGAAGCATATGCTGTTGAATAAATTGTATCGCCAAGAAATGCCTTTGCAAGATGGAGTTTATATGTTGCGTCTCTAATCTGTGAGTTTAACTTTGATCTCAATTCAAGACACTCTCCAACACACTTGAAAAAATCCTTCATTAAGGCCTCTCTCTTACTCCTCAAAAGCTTCACGCCGCTTTTTAAAACAGAAAGCTGTGTGTTAAGAAATAAAAGATTTATTCTTGCAGGTGAGAATTTTTCCATAAAAAAAACCAAAAAACCGTTGCCTGTGTCCGTTTTCCGTGACCGTAAAAAAACCACCTTAAAATCTTTTGTCTTTACGGACACGGAATACGGTCACGGCTTTTCATAATATTTCTCTACGAATTCTTCCTTTATCCGTATAAGCTCTGTCTTTGGGAGCGTTGATAAAAGTTTCCAGCCTAAACTGAGTGTTTCCTCTATTAACCTGTCAGCCTCACCCTGGTCAATAAATAACAGCTCAAATTCTTCTGCAAATTTTAAATACCGCCTGTCTAATTCGCTAAGCCCCTCTTCCCCTATGATTGCGGCAAGTCTTCTTGTATCCCTGCCCTTTGCATAGGATGCATATAATTGGTCAGCAACACCTCTGTGGTCTTCTCTTGTCTTTCCCATGCCTATGCCAAGATTCATAAGCCTTGAAAGTGATGGAAGCACATCTACTGGCGGATATACTCCTTTTCTAAAAAGCGGCCTGCTCAAAACAATCTGCCCCTCTGTTATGTAACCACTCAAGTCTGCAATAGGGTGTGTTATATCATCGTCAGGCATGGTAAGTATAGGGATAAGTGTGAGCGAGCCTCCTTTACCTTTTATCCTCCCTGCCCTTTCATAGATTGTGGCAAGGTCAGTATACATATAACCAGGATACCCCCTTCTTCCTGGTATCTCCTCTCTTGCGCTTCCTATCTCGCGCAGCGCCTCACAATAGTTTGTCATATCAGTTAGGATTACCAGCACATGGTGCCCCTTTTCAAATGCAAGATACTCTGCAACAGTCAGTGCGCTTCTTGGTGTGAACAGCCTCTCTATAGTTGGATCTTCTGCCTGGTTTATAAACGCAACTGTCCTTTCCAGCGCACCACTCTCCTCAAACGCCTTTTTAAAGAAAAACGCCTCCCGCGATGTTATTCCCATAGCGCCAAAGACGATAGAAAACTGCTCACCTTGCTGGGCGGGTCCTCCGCCAATAACCTTTGCGTGTTTGACAATCTGCGCTGCTATCTCATTGGCAGGGAGCCCTGCGCCTGAAAATATCGGTAGTTTCTGCCCCCGTACCAGCGTATTAAGTCCATCTATGGTTGATATGCCTGTCTGGATAAAATGAGAAGGCTTGTCCCTTGCAGTAGGGTTGATGGGAAGTCCATTTATATCAAGTCTAACTTCTGGAATTATCTCTGAAAGTCCGTCAATCGGCTTTCCAAGCCCATTAAAAAATCTTCCGAGAACGTCAATAGATACGCCAACTTTTGAAGATTCTCCTCTAAGTCTTATCTTAGATGACACTGTATCTATACCTGATGTGCCTTCGAGCACCTGCACCACTGCAAGACCTTCCATAATCTGAAGAATCTGCCCCAGTCTCCTTTCACCAGAAGATAGACCCCCGATAGAACCATTCGGGGGCAGGTAAACATCCACCATCTCGCCGAGGCTGCCGGCTGTTAGCCCCTCAACAAATATCAGCGGGCCCTGGATGTTGGTTATGGATTGGTATTCAAAGGTTAAATGGGTCATATTTTATCCATCTCCTTCATCATCTCCACTGCCCTTTCCTTGAAAACATTGCTCGGTATATCCTGCATCCTCATAAGTCTTGTTATTACTGGACTGCTGAGTATCTTTTCCAGATACGCCCCTTGTCTGAGGACTTCTTTTGTTTTGTTATAAAAATGGATTATGCATCTCATCATCCAGTATTGTTTTTCCATAGTGCAGAATGCATCCGCATCATTGAATACACTTTGCCTGAGAAATACCTCTTTGATAATCCTTCCTGTCTCAATGGTAAGCCTGTCAATATCCTGCAAAGCCTCAAGCCCTATGACCTGAACAACCTCCCTCAACTCCCCTTCCCTTTCAAGTAGAGACATAATATTGTCTCTCAATGAAACCGCATCGTCTACAACCTCTTTTCTATACCAGTCCTTAAGCGAATTATAATAGAGACTGAAGCTCTTATTCCAATCAACTGCCGGGAAGTGTCTCCTGTAAGCAAGGTCTGTATCAAGGGCCCACAGAGCGCCTGCAACTCTTAAAGATGCCTGAGTCACTGGCTCAGAGAAGTCTCCGCCGGGCGGAGATACAGCGCTTATAATAGTAACTGAACCTGTTCTCATATCATTGCCGAGGCATTTTACCTTGCCTGCCCTTTCATAGAAATTTCCAAGACGGGTTGCAAGATAAGGCGGATAGCCTTCTTCTCCTGGCATCTCTTCCATGCGTGATGATATCTCCCTTAATGCCTCTGCCCATCTTGAAATGGAATCTGTCATAAGCGCAACCCTATATCCCATATCTCTAAAATATTCGGCAATAGTCGCACCTATAAAAATAGATGCCTCTCTTGCTGCAACAGGCATATTTGATGTATTTACAATAAGGACTGTTCTGAGGCTTAAAGGCAGACCTGTAGATGGGTCTAACAGTTTTGGAAATTCAGTTAAAACCTCTGTCATCTCATTTCCGCGCTCTCCGCATCCAACGTATACAATAATATCTGACTTTGCATATCTCGCGAGTGTCTGTTCAACAACTGTTTTACCTGTGCCAAATCCACCCGGCACAATGGCTGTCCCTCCTTCTGCCACCGGAAATATAGTATCAAATATCCGCTGACCAGTTAGAAAGGGCGTATTTGACACAAGCCTTTCCTTAAATGGCCTTGGTTGTCTTACTGGCCATTCTTGGTAAAGCGATATAGTGGTTTTGTCTTCGAGGATGATAACAGGTTCATCGCCTGCAATATCGCCTTTGCGGGCTTCCTTTACAACTACAACCCCCCCTGTCCCCCCTTTATTAAAGGGGGGAGAAAGGGGGGTTAGGATTTTATGCTCTATCCTTTCGTTTTCTCTGACAATGCCGACAACATCCCCTGATTCAATTGCATCCCCTTTTTTTACCTTTGGGATAAACTCCCATTTTTTATCCACCAACGCATTCAGGGTTATTCCTTTTTTTATAAAATCCCCTGCGCTAACCCTTAATGTCTCAAGCGGCCTCTGTATGCCATCGAATACATTTGATAAAAGACCTGGACCAAGTCTGATGGTTAATGGCATTCCATGACTTATAACCTCTTCGCCTATTGAAAGGCCTGTTGTATCCTCATAGACCTGGAGTGTTGCCTGTTCTCCTTGAATTCTTACAATCTCTCCAAGAAGGCCGTCCTTGCCAACGAGGGCAGTTGTGTGCATCCTCGCGCCATTCATGCCCTTTGCAATAACAGTGGGACCGGAAACACCGGAAATTGTGCCTTTGATTGTTTGCATAGCTGTTAGTTACTAATCAGTCCATAATAGTATAGACATTGTAGACCCTCGATAAGGTTACGGAGTATTGCTGGAGCGGAATTGTGGATGTGTGCAGCTGCACGATAAACGTAAGTGGCAAACGCTCCACTTTACACGCAACGTGAGCGAAGCTAAAGGACTGCAAGCACACAGACACCTGGAGCGGAAGCAATGCTCCGTAACCTTAACCTCAGACCAGACCTGTTACAATGTAAATTCTATTATGAGACCCTTAATAAAATATGTCTATACAATTATGGACTCCCTTATAAATAGCGGATTAGCGAATTAGTTTTTCTAATCTCTAATTCTCTAATCTCTAATTCTCTACCTCTTTATTTTCACCTGATACCCAATCGCCCTTCTTATAACCCTTGCTATATATGATTCTACCTCAGCCTCGCCATGCCATGACCTGGGTGTATTAATAGGGACAATTACAGGGATACCAATCTTTCTAACCCTTCTTAAAATCTCATCAGGCACCTTTGACAGAAGCCCCTCTTCAACAGCCAGAAGGCCATATTCGCCTTTAGTCACGATAGTGCGTAAAATAGACGTAATATCTTCGCCCTCTTCGACCTCTTTGATTTCTATACCTGAAAGGCGAAACCCCAAAGATATGTCAGGGTATGTGATGATAAGGATTTTGGACAAGCCGCTTCGCTCCATTGAAAACTGCAAAATGAAAAATGTAAATTTAAAATTTACATTTTAAAATCTTCAATTTGCAATAGAGTTTAGGCAATTCATAGAATTGGCTAAACTATAAGAAATCTTTTCACCTCAACAGCAGGTATATTAAATATTTTTGCCCTAACTATGAGTCTCAGATTTTTTATCTCCCTTATCTTCTCATAGATAAAACAGACTGCAACAGCAATGCTTAATGGTTCAATAATAGAAAGCCTGCATGTCTCTTCTTTTGTCAATTCTTCAAGCCTCTCTTCTAAAAAAAATGCCTCGTCATAGTCAATAGAACCAATTGCCTTTTTCCAATGCCTGTCTTTTATTGAATCTATAAGACCTTGCATAAGCTCTTTTTTATCTTTACTTGCAGCAAGTCTTAAAAAATCGTCTCTGCCTATTATATTCCCTCCTTCAAGAAAATAACTATTGGCGCTGGCAGGGTGCAACATCTCCCCAGATAGTTTTAAGAGCGTAGATACGTTTATACAATCTATCCTCTTTTTTATAAGGTGCTTAATTATCCTTCTGTTCAAGTCATTCCCGACCACTGTTGAAAGGCAGTGTTCATGTAAAAAAATATCGAGGGAGAGTTCAATTAATATCAGACGCCTTTCTTGCATATATTGCTTAATAACAGCCTTTATCGGTCTTGCATACGGACTCCCCCATGTAGAAAGGAGATTAAGGATGTCTTTTATACTCTTCTGCTGATTTAATTCCTTGAGGGCTGTCTCATCCATTTCACCTGCAGGTATCAGGATAGATATGCTTTCATCAGGTGGAATGCCTTTATCTCTTGCCCTTAATATGGCCTTTAGATTATACACCTCCCATATGGACAATATTGCCTGAAGCATTGTCCTTGCAGAAGCAGGCGTATAAGACCACAATCTATTAAACGTATTTACAAGGCTTCCTCTAAGGCCTCCATCCAGGACTTCGGCTTCATTCTTATATCTTGATGCCGCTATTTCTATGTCCCTTGCGTAAACTGTGTCTTTAAGGTGCGTTATCAGGCTTTCAATATCTGCTAATCTGATAAGGGTATCGTATTCATCTTTATCAAAGAGTTCACCCTTCCATGCCCTTATTCTCGCATTAAGATAGCTTAAGTCCAAGCCGCCTCGCTCCAATGAAGAATGCAGATTGCGAACTTTAAATTGAAAAATGAAAATATCCTTAATTTTGCATTTTGCATTTTACAATTTGCATTTTTCATTGAATAATATTTTATCAATCATTGATACTATCTCTGGTCTTGCCTTTCCTAATCTCGAGTGAAGTGTGTTTAGAATACTATATCTCTTATCTTTACTTATAATAATAACACCCGGAGACATATTTCCTTCTTCATCAATAATTTCGTAATTAGCATCCTTAAAGCCTTTTAAAAGCGGCGCATCTTCTTTTGCTACCCTTATAACACCTTTTTCTCCTTTCATATAAATATGCCAGGTGTCTAATGCCTCTCTTAACAACTTCTCAAATATCTTCGGATAATCTTTGGCGCTGCGCAATCCCTCTATTTTGTCATACACAATATCAAAAACTCTTGATAGCACAAGATTCCTCTCCTTAAGTGTGGCCTCATTTGCATACAATCGTGCATTCGCCATCATCCTTGTTCTTTCAGAATGCATATGGAGTTTTGTATTCTCAAATTTCTCTTTCATGAGCCTTTCCTGGTCTTCGATTGCCGCCTTTGTAATAGCATCTGCCTCTTGTCTGGCATTTTCAAGAATGGCAGTGCACTCCCTTTTTGCATCCTCTTCAAGGGCTTTTAATAATTCTTTCTCGCTCATATGTTTTGGAATTACACAGATTTTAAAAATGCAATTACACAGGAATGTCATTGCGAATGAAATGAAGCCGAAGTTGCGAGCGTAGCGAAGCAAACCCGATCTTTTTCATGACGAGATTGCTTCGTCGCTGCGCTCCTCGCAATGACCTTTCGGGTCAGATTGCCACGCCCTCAGGGCTCGCAACGACATCTCTGTAATCAGTCATTCGTAATCTGTGTAATCAATCCTTTCTTTAAGAGAGGATAAGATAGGCTATCACAAACCCGAGTATCACCATCGTTTCCGGGATAGCTATCAAGATAATCACAACACCGCTTAGCTCAGGTTTCTCTGCAACAGCCCCGGCCCCTGCAGAACCAATTCTACTCTGGGCCCATGCAGTTGCGAGCGCTGGAATTGCTATAGCAAGAGCAGCGGCTAACGCAATAAGTCCTTTTTCCATATACACCTCCGAATTCAGTTGATTAGAGAATTGGTGGATTAGAGATTAGAAAACCTAATTCACTAATCTTAATTCTCTACTTCACTAATACAAACGCATTAAGTATTGTTACATTGTCATTGCGAGCAAAGCGAAGCAATCTCATAGTTTGAGGGGATTATGGAGCCTGTTCCGATC
>Ga0155968_1104_pt1 | contig 8377 bp, 7 predicted proteins | sample RifCSPlowO2_02_FD_107622 | JGI IMG/M metagenome (GOLD analysis project Ga0155968, IMG submission 107622) | Deltaproteobacteria bacterium RIFCSPLOWO2_02_FULL_42_39 | reverse complement strand
AAATACTTCGGGAATGACAAAATGAAGCAACATTTTCATCCCCCTTTGTGACCGAAGGTCATGTGAGTTTCATATAGTTATTATATACCAGTTTATCAGTATCTCTCCAAACAGGAGATAAATTAGTCCGCCGAAGGCAAGAAAAGGGCCAAATGGTATTGCATATTTGCTATCCTTACCCTTCACAATCATTAATATAGAGCCGATAATTGCGCCTACAAATGAGCCGACAAAGATGGTTATTATCACACCCTGCCAGGATAAGAAAGCGCCTATCATTGCAAGCAGTTTAATGTCGCCGCCGCCCATGCCTTCTCTGCCAGTAACAAAATAATAACCAAAAGCCACAAGGAAAAGGCTGCCGCCTCCAACCAATATCCCTATAAGAGAATTTAAGATACCATGCGGCAAAAAATAAGAGGCAAGAAGGCCAATGCCGATGCCGGGAAGACTTATTATATCAGGAATTATCTGATATTTAAGGTCTATAAAGGTTATTACAATAAGGCCGGATATAAAAACAAAATATATAAAAAATTGTGGAGAAAGACCAAATTGCTTAAATAGAACTATAGAAAAAAAGCCAGTAACGGCCTCTACAAGAGGATACTGCAATGAAATTGTATTTTTACAGTTACGGCACCTACCTCTAAGAATAATGTAACTTATTATGGGGATATTATCATAGAACGGAATGGGTTTATTGCAGTCTGGGCATGATGACGGAGGGGATACAATTGATTTGCCTTCAGGAATGCGATGGATGCAGACATTTAGAAAGCTGCCGACTGCCGCGCCGAAGATGAAAGTTATGATATAAAGAAGATTTTCTGTCAATAAGACTCCTTTTTTGGACCAAGGCAACCATGTTTTTTGGACCGAGGCGACCCCATGTCGCCGTCTTTTACGGCAACACGGTTGCCTTGCTCCATAACGCCGACACGGTCGGGCTCGCTCCATACTGTCTTTCACATCTTTTCCGGCACATATGCCTTTCTCTTTTCCTCTACAAGTTTCAGAATATCGGCTGCAATCTTTATAGCCTCTTTAGAATCTCTGTTAGTAATAAGCTCTGCGGGTATACCACCCGGAAGGCTATCAGGATAACGGGTAGTCTTGTAATATATGTCTAATCTGCCGCCGTGTTCGATAACTGCTTCAAAATCTTCGTCATAAGTAAGACATCTCTCCAGGAGCTCACTGACAGAGCGTGTTTCTTTAGCATCTTCCTTTTTCATGAATAAAAAAGCCCTTAATACCTTTGCCGCTGACTGCTGAGCCCAAAAGCATGTCTGTGCATAAAAACCGCCTTGCTGGCTCCATTCAGCGGACCTCAAGTCATTTTCAGCCTGCCTGAACCATCTGTCTGCCTCTTTTGCTAAACCTTCCATAAAACCTCCACCCCTCACCCTTCCCTCTCCCCTGAGGGGAGAGGATAAAGGTGAGGGGTTTATGTTCTGTATGCTGCATTGATCTTCACATACTCATACGTCAAATCAGTTGTCCAGACAGTTGCCCCTGCTTTTCCCATCCCCAAATCTACGGTCAAACAAATATCCTTTTTCTTTATAACTTTGTCAGCTTCTTTATCCCTGCTGGTTCCACTCCCGTTTTTTACAACAGGGGTATTATTAAAATAGATACTAATTTTTTCTCCTATAATATCAACACCAGCACGGCCTATTGCAGCCATAATCCTCCCCCAGTTTGCATCCTCTCCGAAAAATGCCGTCTTTACAAGAAGGGAATTTGCGATAACAAGTGCAATATTCTTAGCGTCGGCTTCTTTCTTAGCCCCTTTAACCTTTATCTCCAGAAACTTTGTAGCCCCTTCTCCATCCCTCACAATCATGTGGGCAAGCTTTAAGCACACCTTTTCCAACATTCCACAAAAAGTCTTGTAGTCTTTACTGCTTACTGCATACTGCTTACTGCCTACTGGTCTATTCCCTGCCTTTCCGTTTGCCAGCGCCAACACTGTATCATTCGTAGATGTATCGCCATCTACTGTAATTGAGTTAAAGGATTTATTAACTGCATTTTTTAACGCATTTTGCAAGGCATTCTGCTCTACTGCTGCATCTGTTACAATATATGCAAGCATTGTTGCCATATCAGGACATATCATACCTGCGCCCTTGGCAATGCCTAACATGCTGACCTCTTTACCATCTATCTTACCCTTTTCAAAGGCAATCTTTGGGAAGGCATCGGTTGTCATTATGGCCTTAGCTGCATTATCCCAGCCTTCTTCTGAAAGGGCATCAATAAGTTTTGGAATACCCTTTTCTATTCCATTCACCACAGGAAGCAATTCCCCGATAACGCCAGTAGATGAAACCATAGCAAGACCCTTTTTTATATCGAGGGCTTTTTCTATAAGGGTTACTGTCTTTACGGCAGCAGTCATACCCTTTTTCCCTGTGCACGCATTTGCATTGCCGCTATTTATAATAACAGCATGGCACACCCCTTTCTTGATTCTTTGCATATCAACAAGCACAGGGGCTGCCTTTATCTTATTTGTTGTAAATAATCCCGCAACCGTGGCAGGCGCCTCTGAAAATATCAGTGCGAGGTCTTTCTTGTTATTTTTTTTAATTCCACAGGCAATGCCGGCAGCCTTAAAACCGGGGACAGAAAACCGTGAACCGGAGAAGCGGGGAAGCGGGGAAGCGGGGAATAAAGACTTTCCCTTTCTCCGATTCTCCCTATCTCCGCTTCTCCGTTTCATCATATTGTTGTCACTTCCCGCAGCACTTCTTATATTTTTTCCCGCTTCCACAAGGGCACGGTTCGTTTCTGCCAACCTTATGCTCAACATGAATAGGTTTTGGTTTTTCTGCTTGCTCCTTGCCCCCTGCCCCCTGCTTAAAGCCTGCAGAGGCAGGCCCTTGCCCCCCGATAGAAACACTCGGGGGCAGGCCCCTGACCCCTGCAGGGCCTTCCCCCCTGCTTAACACAAACTGTTGTCGTCTTTTTGCAGGTTCAAGGCTTGCAACCCCCTCCTCTTTTGCAATCTGCACCTTAAAGAGTCTCTCTGTTACCTCTTGTTTTAAACGGAATATCATATCTGTGAAAAGTTCGAAGCCTTCCCTTTTATATTCATGCAAGGGATTCTTCTGACCATAGCCGCGAAGGCCTATCCCTTCCTTCAGATGGTCCATTCCAAGGAGATGGTCTTTCCAAATGGTGTCCAATGTGTGAAGCAGCACAACCTTCTCAAGGTGAGCGAACGGCTCTTCGCCAATAAATTCGACCTTTTTCTGATATGTATTCATTGATTCATCGATAATAGTATCTATCAAAGAATCACGCGTCTGCATCTCATCAAATTTGGCCTCATTAAATTGAATATCAAATTGCTTATAAATTGCATCCTTAATTGTCTTTTTATCCCACTCCTCTGGATGACTCTTTTCATCAATATATGTGAGACCAATATCCTCTGCCATATCCTCAATAAACCCAAAGACCATATCCCTCAGCCCTTCCTGACCAAGTATTTGCCTCCGATATGTGTAAACAACCTCCCTCTGCTGGTTCATTACATCGTCATATTCAAGAAGGTGTTTTCGTATATCAAAATTATGCGCTTCTACCTTTTTCTGCGCATTCTCAATAGCCTTTGTTACAAGACCATGTTCAATGGGCACATCCTCTTCCATTCCAAGCTTATCCATGATAGATGAGATTCTTTCTGAGCCGAAGATGCGAAGGAGGTCATCCTCAAGGGACAGATAAAATCGCGAAGAGCCAGGGTCGCCCTGACGTCCTGCACGGCCTCTTAACTGATTGTCAATCCTTCTCGACTCATGTCTTTCGGTACCAATGATATGAAGACCGCCAAGCTCAATCGCCTTTTTCTTTTCATCTTCACAAAGTTGACGAGCTGCCTCTAAGGCGTACTTATACGCATCAGTTGTATCGTCCTTTCCTGCCTTTTGCGCAGCCAATGCCTCAGGGTTTCCGCCAAGCACAATATCTGTACCTCTGCCTGCCATATTGGTTGAAATGGTTACAGCTCCAATTCTGCCAGCCTGTGATATTATCTCTGCCTCTTTTTCATGGTGTTTTGCATTCAGAACATGATGTTTTATGCCATGTTTTGAGAGAAGGCTTGCAAGTTTCTCAGACTTTTCAATAGAAATTGTGCCTACCAAAACTGGCCGTCCATTCTCATGCCATTCCGTTATCTCCCGAATAACTGCGCTGAATTTTTCTTTTTCGCTCTTATAAATAAGATCAGGATGGTCGCCCCTCCTCATCGGTCTATTGGGCGGTATGACCATTACCTCAAGCTTATAGATTGCATGAAACTCCGCAGCCTCAGTATCTGCGGTGCCTGTCATACCAGATAGCTTCTTATACATTCTGAAATAATTCTGAAAGGTAATTGTAGCAAGGGTTTGATTTTCATTCTCTATCTTTACCTTTTCTTTTGCCTCAATGGCCTGATGAAGCCCATCGCTCCATCGTCTCCCTGGCATAAGCCTGCCTGTAAATTCATCCACTATTATGACCTCATTATCCTTAACAACATAGTCAACATCTTTGTGGAAAAGGACATGAGCCCTCAAACCCTGATTCACATGATGAAGTGTTTCGATATGTCGCGGGTCATAAAGATTTTCAATATTCAAAAGCCTTTCAACCTTCTCAACTCCGTCTTCAGTCAAAATTACCTGTCTTGCCTTTTCATCAACTGTAAAATGCTCATCTTTTTTTAAACCCGGTATTATTCTATCTATTGTATAATATTTGTCAGTTGATTCTTCAGCAAGGCCTGAAATAATCAGCGGTGTCCTTGCCTCATCAATAAGGATGCTATCCACTTCATCAACAATTGAATAATGAAGCTCCCTCTGGACATACTCGTCAAGAGAAAATTTCATATTGTCTCTCAGATAATCAAAACCAAACTCATTATTTGTTCCGTAGGTAATATCAGCCTGATACGCCTCTTTTCGGCTACATGGCCTTAAGTGGAAAAGCCTTTCATCCTTCCCAGCATAGGCGGGGTCATAGAGAAAAGAGGCATCATGTTGTATGACTCCTACAGACAGACCGAGATTGTGATATATTGGCCCCATCCACTGCGTGTCTCTTTTCGCAAGATAGTCATTGACAGTAATAAGATGACAGCCTTTTCCCTCAAGCGCATTCAAATAAAGTGGAAGAGTTGCTACAAGGGTTTTGCCTTCACCGGTCTTCATCTCTGAAATCTTCCCATGATGAAGCACAATTCCACCTACAAGCTGAACATCAAAGTGCCTCATATTGAGACGACGCTTTGATACCTCTCTCACAACAGCAAATGCCTCAGGCAGTATGTCATCCAGTGTCTCTCCTTTTGCGAGTCTATCCTTAAACTTTGGCGTATACGCCCTGAGCTCAGCATCGGTGAGCCTCTTTATATCCGGCTCAAAGCTGTTGGTCTTTTCAACAACAGGCTGAATCTTCTTTAGCTCTCTCTCGTTTTTGCTTCCAAATATTTTTTGTAATGCATTACCTAACATTTTTTACGCTCTCCTCATTCACAGAATAAAAGGTGCACCCCGTTATACCCCACCCTAAAGGTGGGGCTTCTCTGCCCCGCTAAGCGGGGTCTGAGGACTTGGCCTTAAACCCCGTAAGACCTTTGGTCTCCTACGGCGTAAACACCATTTTTCCCCACCCCGACCATTCGTGGTACTGCGTCCTGGGTGTAACGGGGTGAAAAGCATTAGCTGTGAGATGCATGATATTTTATATCATACAATTAAAGTCCTTTTCAAACCTTTGATAAACAGCAATCCGATATTTCATAAATTCCGACGGAACGGATTTACTAACCAGTCCAGAATAGTATTTACACACTATCCCCTTTTGTTCGTCATGCCCGAATTTTTTAATCGGGCATCCAGAGACTAAAAACTACTGGATTCCCGCTAAAAACATGCGGGAATGACACTGTGTGAAATGTATACTCTATATATGCGCTGATTAACATGTCTATACAATTATGGACTCCCTTATAATCTTCGATTAAACCTTTCCCCTTGTCAAAGGCAAATAAGACTCTAATATTTGAAAAGTCTCTTCTGTTGCCCCTCTATTATTCTCGATGATACTATAGGCAGCGTTACCGGCTTTTTCTCTAAAAGCCTTGTTGTTAAATAATTCCTTTATTTTCAGTAATAATTCGTTTTTACTATTTACCCTTATGCCGCCGCCTGCCTTCTCAAGCATTTCCGCCATTTCAATATAACTATGGATATGCGGTCCGTAGAGAATAGGTTTTTTATAAAGGGCAGGCTCCAGAAGATTGTGACCGCCAATATCAACAAGCGTGCCGCCAATAAAAGCTATATCAGAAATGCTATAGAATTTACAAAGCTCCCCAATTGTATCAAGTAAAATGACATCATTGTTGAGCTGTGTCTCAATATCTACTTCAGATCTCTTGCGTAAAGAAAAGCCTCTTTCTTTTATTAAAGTCTCTACCTCCTTAAATCTCTCTGGATGCCTCGGCGCTATTATTAGCTTGAGTGAGAAAAAATTTCGTTTAAGTTCTTTATAAATATCTAATATAGCTCCTTCTTCTCCGCTATGAGTGCTTCCAGCAATTAATACCAGGCTGTCAGATGTTATCTTTAGCCTTTGGCGCATATTTTCTCTATCAACCATGTCCCAGTAAAGAGGCTTAATATCAAACTTTAAATTGCCTGTCGTGGCAATCCGGTCATGTTTAATACCTAAAACTTCCGCCTTATCAGCAGATTCCCGCGTTTGACTCAGAAAATAGGACATGCCTTTAAAGACATTTTTAAAGAAGAACCTAAATAGTTTGTATCGTTTAAAGGAGCGTTCTGATATTATTCCATTTACAATAAATACCGGAATATTACTATCATTAAAAACCTTCAAAATATTTGGCCATATCTCTTTTTCCACAGCAACAAAGATAGTAGGCTTTATTTTATTTACAACCCTTTTTACAACCCAGTTAAGGTCAAGAGGAAAGTATATAAGGCTATCAATCAACTGTGCGCCCTCTTTCAGTGCGACTGCATTACCAGTAGCAGTGACAGTAGAAAAGATAATCATTACATCCGGCATCTTCTCCTTAAAAACCTTTACAAGCGGCATAACTGCCTTTGTTTCTCCAACAGAAACAGCATGAAACCATACAGTAGTTACGCCAGACAATTTATCCAACTTCGCTCTTTCTATAAATCCAAATCTCTCCCCAATGCCCTTCCTATATTTTCCAATCACTGCCATCTTAAAGAGAAAATATGGCGCAAACAGGAGCAATGAAAGATGGAGTAGAATGTCGTAGAGAAGATACATAGCGAATTGGTGAATTGACGAATTAGTGAATTAGTTCTAATTCTCTAACAGGTTGCTGAAAAAGCCAGTAATCGTCATTGCGAGGAGCGATTTTGGCGGTTGCGAGGTGTAGCCGAAGCAAACTCGGAGATTTTTGCTATATGGCAATTGCGTAAGCATGAGATTCCTCGCCTTGCTCGGAACAGGCTCCGCAATCTATAACTATTTGATTTACTTAAAGGCGAGATTGCTTCCCCTTCGCTGTTCCTTCGCTTCGCTCAGGACTTTGGCTCAGGGCTAAAGGCTCACTTGCTCGCAAAGACAGCTTTTTGAGTTTTTCAGCACCCTGCTAATCTCTAATTCGCCAATCAACTAAAATACTTATCCGCCTTTTCTGTGATTTCCATCAGGCTATTCTGTAGAAGCGCCCTCTTTTCCTCTAACTCATCATCGCTTGAGTTTCTATCTACGGTAATGGGAGAGCCGCATATAAATACGCCTTTTGAAAATGGGTAAGGCATGATAAAGGCGTCCCAGCTCTTAAAGGTTTTTTTTTTGAGGCGCCGAATGTTATTGGTATAATCGGAAGGCCGGTTGTTCTCGCCAGATGTATTATCCCCATCTGCGCATTAAACCTCGGTCCTTTAGGACCATCAGGCGTTATGGCTATGTCTTTACCTTTTTTTATTTCTCTTAGAAGCCCTTTTACACCACCGAACCAACCCCTTGTAGATGAGCCTCTCACAGAACTAATTCCAAATCTTCGCACGGTTCGTGCAATAAGCTCACCATCCCTGTGTTGGCTTACCAGAACACTAACTCCATTTCCTTTGTACATGACAGGCATGAACATGAGCCTGCCATGCCAAAAGGCAATGATTACATTTTTTCCTCTTTGCCAATCATCCCTAATCTTTTCAAAATTTATATAAGTTAGTTTCATAGTCCTGGCAAGAAATTTAATGAGCAAAGATGCCAGAAACGGCACTACAGTAATAGTAATCTTATTTATTATAAGGGAGTCCATAATTGTATAGACATATTAATCAGCGCATATATAGAG
>Ga0155968_1100_pt1 | contig 9796 bp, 3 predicted proteins | sample RifCSPlowO2_02_FD_107622 | JGI IMG/M metagenome (GOLD analysis project Ga0155968, IMG submission 107622) | Deltaproteobacteria bacterium RIFCSPLOWO2_02_FULL_42_39 | reverse complement strand
GTATTCACTCACACATACAATATACCATTTTCTACGCAGCAAGCTGCGGGGAATTTACCCGAAGAGCTATTAAATTCATTTGTCAAGTTTCAAGGCCTGACACCTTTATTTGCCCTTTATTTGCCCCTTTATTCTGCCCCTTTATTCTGCTTTATTCCTTGACACCTTTATTCCTCTTTATCCCTCTCCTTTATCCCTCTTACCATTCTGTTGCTTGGTAATCAGGTGGGTCTACTCCTAAATTTGCCTTCAACCTATTGGTGGGTAAAGAGAAATTACCGTGATCATGCCTTTTTAAATACCGCGATAGTTTTTCACCGGGGCCATTATCTCCTCCAAAATCATCTCCTTCATCGCCCTTATTATATCCCGGACCACCAGGCCTAAATCCACTATAGCCATTCAATTCAGACTTGCCTTCACCTATACGAACGCGATAAGCGCTAAGCGGGCCTCCCCGAACGTGCATAGGACGGCTACTCCCGTCTTCTGTAAAAGTAGTTGTATCATCCCTGTCTTTTGTCCAACTTAACTGAGCTTGTCCATGAAAAACTCCTTTTATATTGACCACCCCCACAACACCGAACTCTGAATGTTCTGTATCCCATAACAACTTCAAATCAACATCTACATATTTAGCAATTTCTTCCTGTATATCATTCCGTACATCCTCGTTAGGAATGAGTTCTGGTATGTGTACAATTGCCCATACCACTGTCACTGTGGCTAAGACATGTAGTGTAATTGTTTGCTCAATAGTTTGCAATGTCGTTACTGTTGCATAGGCAGTTGAAAAAAGCATGCCAGGGGCAAATATAAACATTGCTGTCAACACAGTTTGCGGATTCTCATTTACCCAGTCTCCTGCATCATTTAATGCCTCGCTCAACCAGCTATTCCCTGATGGATCTGTATAGATTAAGGGGTTGTTTCTTACATAGCTATACCTATTAAATGCCTGCGGGTCAGTTGGGTCTGGCACTATGCTATCAGGGCTTATGAATCTTGCAAGCACAGGATTGTAATACCTTGCGCCATAATAATAAAGTCCTGTCTCTGCGTCAAGTTCCTGTGCTGTAAATTTGTGGGTTGTTAATACTGAGTTTGTATCTGCCCATGTGCCTCCGAAGGGCAGGTAGTGTATCTCTTCTACTTTGCTGCCTGAGGTATTTGTTATTACGCTGCTTGAGCCGAGATGGTCTTGATGATAGTAGAGGGTTGCGGTGGAGGTCTTCTTTGCTATTCTTGTGTCTCCTGCAAATATGTATTTAGTGCAGTTTGTTCCAGCGCATTCATAGAGTTTGCCGATATAGACGGTAGTTGTTTTACCAGCTGTCTTTTTTATTCTGCTGCCGTTTCCGTCATAGACAAAGGTTGTTGTTACCTTATTATATTTTATTGAGCTTGGCATGTTGTCGTAATTATATGCAATGGTCCTCTGAGTGTCTCCTGTCATGTTGCCATTGGCGTCGTAGGTGTATGCCTTTCCATCTGATGTTGACATTACTGCATGGGGCCTTGTGCCATAGGTGTAGGTTATGCCCTCTTTTATGTGGATGTTGCCTATCTCAGTATATGTGTATGAGAGTGTTTCGTAGCTTGTAGACTGGGCTTGGGTGAGACGATTTAAATGGTCATAGGCAAAGGCCTGAGTTCTACTGCTGTCTATTGAGTCTGTGATGCCTTGTATATTTCCCACATTGTCGTATGTGTAGGAGATATTCTGTAAGCCCTGTGTTGAGGTGTTTGTGAGTATAGAGGCAAGGCGGTTGTTTGTGGAATAGTACTGATAGGTGGTACTCACACCGTTTGCATAGGTTACTGTGGCAGCCTGACCCAATGCATTGTAGCTGGAATAGGTTGCATATCCTGTTACCTGTGAGAGGTTGCCTCCTGCATCATATGTATAGTTTACGATTGCACTATCTGGATATTTTATGCTTGTTGCCCTTCCAAGGGCATCGTAGGTGGTCTCTGTTGTATAGTTAACGCTACTTACCGTCTTTATCACCTTTGTTAGCCTGCCAAGTTTGTCATAGTAGTATTTTGTTGTGCCTGATGCGTCGGTCATGGTGGTGAGCCTGCCTTTTGCATTGGTGGATGTGGTTGCATCATAGGTGTAGATGGCGTCTGTGCCTGCTGGGTAGTCTTTTTTTGTAATTCTGTTTAGGGCATCGTAGGTAAATATTATTGTTTTGTTCTTTGCATCTTTCTGGCTTGTAAGGTTTCCATTGGCATCATATGCATATGACCATGTGCCCATGTCAGGGTCATTCATAGAAACCTTTCTGCCCAGGGTATCGTAGGTTATGGTGGTCTGGTTATTGAGTGTGTCTATTGTTTTGAGGAGGTTGCCCAATATGTCGTATTCATAGGTTGTGGCTGCGTAGAGGCTGTAGCTTCCTCCTGTGCCAGTGTATTCTTCTACCTTTATAAGCCTTCCGTAGACATCTTTTTCTTCTATCTTTTTATGGTCATTGGCATCTATGAAGGTAATCCTGCCTTTGTCATAGCTTGTTTTGGTAATTGTGTTGTCTGGATTGGTTGTCTGTGTAATTCTCCCTACAGGGTCGTATGTGAGTGAGACATTTCTTGGTGTTTCAAGACCTTCAAAGTATGGGAGGGATTTGGTTGCTGCGAGTCCCCTCTGGTCATATTGGGTCTGTTGGGTTATAACTTTTCCGTCAGGGCCTTCTCTCTTTATCTTTATTGTCCTGCCAAGGCCGTCAAAATAGACCTCTTCCCATAGATAATTTCCTGTGCCGCTCTGCTCTGTATTGTATCTAACAACCCTTTGGCTGCCTACTGTACCGAAATCGAGATATGAGTAGGATACTGTCCCATAGGTTGAGCTTGTGTCATTTGGATTTGTTACCTTTGTAGGCCTTCCGAAGGCATCGTATTCATAGGTTGTTGTATTGTCATTTGGGTCTGTCTCTGAGAGCGGTTTTCCGAATTTGTAGTCATATGTTTTACTGGCTGTGTGCCCCAGGGAGTTTTGTATCGTTGCAGGATAGGTATAGGCAGCTGCATCATAGGTAATAACAGTTGGAGGATTGCCTTTAGGGTCTGTTATGGTCGCTATGTTGCCATAGGCGTCATAGGTGTAGGTGATTACCGGATTTGTGCCTCCATTGAGCCATGCTGTTTTTGTGAGGAGATTTCCCTTGGTGTTATAGGTAAACCATGCCTGGACCTTTGTGTTTCCACTGTTGTCTTTTACATAGGTGGTTGATGGAAGATTGAGTATCCAGTTTGTTGTGTCATAATTATATTCTATGTATTCATCCCTTTCGTCACCTGTAATAGATGCATCTCCATAAAGATACTTTCTGGTTATGTTTCCGTAGGCATCATAGGTGAATGTTGCTGCTGCCTGTTTGTAGGTGGCTGTGCCGTCATAGATATAATCATCCTTCTGACTGAGGTATGGGAAGTTGACACCTGTGTAGGGGGATGTGGAATTAAATGTGTTGATTGCCCTTGCATAGGTGTTGCCTGAGGAGTCTTTTGTAATCTGGTCATAGGGAAGGCCTTTGAATATGTCGTCCTGCTTAAACCATGTCTCGGAGGTTGTTCCATTGGGGTCTGTTGCCTTTACATAGCCAAATCCCCTGAATTCCCTGTTTGCATAATCATAAAGCCCGCCTGAATAGGTGTAGTTTGTAGTGGATATGTTTCCGTTGCCGTCATTGACTGTGATGGAGGAGACGGTTTGAACGATGAAGGGCAGCAGGGTATTAGTGTAGGATGAGGAGGGGGTATAGGTGATGGTGGTGGTGCCAGCGAAGCCGTTGGAGAGAGACATTAGCAGGTCTGTAGCCAATCCGCGCGACGCTACCCGCTTAACCACCTGATCTAAACCGCAGCCAGTGTATCGATACGCTACGTCTGTTTTGTTATCCCCGTCATAATCGCCCAGTCCCAGCCACTCAAATGAGCAGCCAGGATACCATGAGCCAAAGTTGGTCTCAGTGAAGCTTGAACCGGTTGACATAAAAGCAAACATGTCTTGCCCGCAGCCTGTGTAGCGCATCAGGATATCTGACCTGCCGTCTCCATTGAAGTCACCAACTCCAAGCTTTTCATACGAGCAACCAGGGGACCATATCTTCCAAGTGCGCTCAACAAAACTGGAGCCTGTCGACTCCTTCACGACAATATCGTTGCCGCAACCTGTATATCGGTAAGCTTGGTCGAGCCTGCCGTCGCCATTAAAGTCACCATTTCCGAGCCATTCGAATGAACAACCTGGTGACCATGAGCCAAAGTTGCTTTCGGAGAATGGTGCCGCTGCGATCACCTCGTAAGATAGCGTTGTTGCAGGCAATGCCGTCCCACCTGTAACTGTTCCTGATGCATCTACAGTAGCATCCTCGCCATACTGCTGCGTACTCGACAATAAAGATCTCGAAGTAGCAGTGCTCGGACTATAGGCTAACGCATACGCCCTCGCCCTCTGTCCATTAGCTATTATATCTATGGTTTTCAGTCTATAGGCTGTTTTTACCGAAGAATTGGTTGTATACATCACAGAGGCATCAGTGCGAGTTTCCCAATAGAACTTCACATAGTTTGTAGGGCTTAGACTACCATTGCCCGTATAGTCTATCCTATCAATATATATCTCCCCCTGGTCTTTCCAGTAGGTTATGGTCATGTAGTTGCCATTGGTATCCTGAACCTTGTCTAACATCCATTTGAAAACCCCGTATGCATTGTCCTGCCTTGAGGCTACAGTTGTGCCGTAAAAATATTTTGTGCCGCCTTTTGTTGTAACTTCCCAACCACCAGTAAATGAATTGTAATAGTATTTCGAGAATGCGCCTTCTATCTCATTACCGTAATAGTCTGCGCCCCAATCTCCCCTTGATACTAATTCTCTGCTGCCATCAACTACAAAGTCGTTTGCGCTATAATTGACCCCGTGCTTGGTATTTCTTTGAATATAACCAATGGGTATATCCCACCCCACACCAATCCATCCGTTCTTCATATTGGAGTTGTATTTAAGTGTTAGATTTGGCTGTACCCCTTTTCTTCCTGGTGGAACCTCTATTGGGATAGCTGCCATAGCTGCGCCAGTATTGGGGTCTGTAGTTACTATAGGGAAGGATGAGGAAGGGATTGATGAACCAGCGCCTGAAGTAGTTTCTGAAGCTGTGCTAAGCGATGCGGTACTTTGAGTAGTAGCTGTGTCTGGAGAAGGCGAAGAAGACTCTTGGGTGGAATTATCTGCAGGAGGCGGCTGCTCAGCATTGGTTGGTGATTCAGGGGTATCAGTAAGTTCTGTATGACCTACATCTGTAAAGAAAAGAAAGACAAGGAAAGATGAAATAAAGACCCTTTGGAACAATCTATGATTCATCATGACCGCACCTCCCTCTGAAATGGCAGGATTTATTAAATTTTTGGCCATAATAATACTTGCCTTCAAATCTGTCAATAAAAATATGGGATTAGGATTAAATAAAGGCATTTATTGCGTCCGTATTAATTTTTCAAATGGAAAGTCCTTTCTGTATGGCACTAAAGCAAGGCTGACATTATCTATGGCCTTTATCGTAGTCAAAAGTTTTACAATGTCTTCGTCAGGCAGCGGCTGGGAAGTATTCCAATCAATCATCTGTAGTTTCATAAGAACCTTGCGCGGCTCCCCAATAATTCTGACAGCCTCTGTTGTCATATTTTCTATAATATTATGTATCTCAGATGGCTCTTTCTTTAGCTCCTCCTGCATCTGCTGATGATAAGCCATTATTGCATAGTAATCAAACCCATGTTTTACAGCCTCATCAAGGCTCTGAGAAAGCCATGCCAGCGCATACGGCGGATTTGAGACAGTTTCATACATTAGATTTATTGCAAATTTTGCATCTAACTTTCTTTTTTTAACCACCTTCTTTAGCCTCTGCGCAACATCAAGCAGTCTCTTGTTTTTCCAGGATGACCACATCCAGAACTCCGGACTATATTGGGCAACATAATAACCGCCCTTGCCATTTTCAGAAACGTCACTGTAAAGTCTAAGCGGGACAAGCTCCACACCAGTATCCTTTTCAAAAAGCGCCTCGCTAAAAGGCCCGAACCCCTCATTATGCTTTAAAATAAGGTCATCCTGAAAAAGTATGCCATCAATAGGATATTTCGCCAAATCATCAAAAAGCCTTTCCAGATGCTGGACAGAATCATCATTAAACAGGTCGAGCCCTTTACAGGGGACAATGTTTCGAGTAGAAAAATCATATGCCTTGCATCTAAGGTCTTGCCTGTCTTCTAATCCATAGTCAGCGTATCTTGTTGTCATCCATGCAAATATCTTTAATCCCTTTTTGTGAGCGATTGTAAGAACAGGGGCAAGGATATCCTCAACCACCGGAGACTCATTCGATTTAAAATAGACCCCGACATTGTTTCTGGGTTTTACAAATGGATAAAACCTGTCATTCTTATTATGGAAGACCCTTAAGATAATTGTATCTATGCCTGAAATCTTTAATTGATTTAATTCGCCTTCAACTTCTCTGTAGTCTTTCCCTTCAAACATGGCAATTTGCACAGCCCGCATTGCCCCTTCTTGTCGGGAAGATGTAGAAGGAGGGATTTTCATAACAGGCAGCTCAGGGGTAAAAAGGAGGGAGGTCTCTTTTAATTTTGTTTGGGCAACATCCAATTTTAAAGATGCTTCTACTTTAAGAACGTTAGCCGGAAAGTTTTTGATAAATTGCTGAAGTTGATTAACAGCCTCCTGATATTTTGATGCGCTCAAATATGCATCGCCTATCATATATTGGGCATGGGGTATTATCTGACTGCCTGGGAAATAATCTATCACCCTGCCAAATTCCCTTGCTGAAATCTCATAGTGCCCCTGCTTATAAAGAAACATGGCATAATTGAATTGGTCTTTGTCTGTGAGGAAGGGGCGGGGTTCCTGGGCATTTACTACAGCAGTCAGTAAGCAGTAGGCGGTAAGCAGTAAAAGACCGAACTTGTGAAGTTGAGGGGTTGAGAAGTTAAGGGGTTGTGAAGTTGAGATTTTTTTCTCATCATCATAACTTCCCAACTTCTTATCTTCATGCCTTATCGCATCTTCATAACTTTTCATCTTTCTAATGCCTGACCCCTGCTTCTTTAAAACAACACATCCATCGCCTCCCTGACTGATGAAACGCCAACCATATTTAGGGACTTTTTATTTTTTAGACCAGAGAGCTTGGATAGGTTATCTTTAGGCAAGATGCACCTGTCAAAACCGAGCTTTTCTGCCTCATTTATCCGAGATTCTGCCTGGCTAATTCCCCTCACCTCGCCTGCCAATCCAACCTCTCCAAACACAACAGTCTTTTGCAGGATAGGCTTATCAAGAAAATTAGATGCGAGAGATGCTATGACGCCAAGGTCTATCGCAGGCTCCTCAAGTCTTATGCCTCCTGTTACTTTGACGAATATGTCATGATTTACAATATTAAGTCCCCCCTTTTTTTCCAGTACTGCAACGAGGAGAGAAACCCTGTTATAATCAATACCAAGCACAGTTCTTTTGGGAATCCCAAATACAGTTGGACAAACGAGAGATTGAATCTCTACCAGAATCGGCCTTGTGCCCTCGAGACTCGATACCACAACAGAACCAGATGCATTCTGAGGTCTTTCTGCAAGAAAGAGCGCTGACGGGTTTGTAACCTCCTCAAGCCCCTTATCGCGCATCTCAAACACCCCTATCTCCATGACAGAACCATATCGGTTCTTTACTGCCCTTAAAATTCTGAATGAGTGCCCTCTGTCGCCCTCAAAATAAAGGACAGTATCTACCATATGTTCAAGGACCCTTGGTCCTGCTATAGAGCCATCCTTTGTAACATGACCGACGAGGAGAATTGGCATATCCATAGCCTTTGCATTAAATATTAATTGAAATGATGTCTCCCTGACCTGACTTACGCTGCCAGGCGAAGACTCAAGGGCCTGAGTATAAACTGTCTGAATGGAGTCAATCACCGCCACATCAGGCTTAAGCTGTTTTATGCTGTCAGATATCCGCTCGAGCATATTTTCAGCGTAGATATAAAGGTTTTCTGACGTTACCCCAAGCCTCTCGCTTCTGATTTTTGTTTGCTTAGGAGATTCTTCACCAGAAACATATAAGACTTTTATCCCGCTGTTAGCAAGCCTTGCCATAGCCTGAAGCAATAAAGTTGATTTGCCTATACCAGGGTCTCCGCCTATGAGTATCGCAGAGCCTTTAACAATACCGCCGCCGAGCACCCTGTCCAGCTCTCTGATACCTGTCTTAAATCTATCCTCTTCTTTTGTTTCAAGGCTTGTAATTGGCTGCGGTAATCCACCTTGTGAAGGATAGGGAGAGGCCTCCTTTTTTACAAACATCTTTTCTTCAACAAGGGAGCCCCATTGGTTACAGTCAGGACATCTGCCCATCCATTTTGGCGATTGATAACCACAAGACTGGCATGTATATACTGTTCTTGCTTTAGCCATAGAATAATGAAACCTGAGTTTTGCAATTGACAGTGGCTGTTTTTCTTATTATATTTACACTGAAAGCCTATTCAAGGGCTATATAGCCTGTTGACAAAGTCCTCAACAGGCTTGATTACACAAATTTTAAGAGACGATTACACAGATAAACCAATAGAATTGGCTAAATTAAATCTGTGTAATCTGTATTTTAATCTGCGTAATCAGAGATTGTTGAGTTTGTCAACAATCTCTATAGGGTTGAGAGTTGCTTTAACGCAATAGCATTGGTTCCTAAATTATAACCATAAACTATGTCCAACTCACTCACAACCGAGACCATACTAATAGAATTTGCCAAGACTGTCAAGGTTGCTGCCTTCTACCCAGAAGGGCACCCCAATCTCGAGATGGCGATAGAAAGGACCTTTAATCTATTGAAAGCTGCGGTAAAAGAACGGGGAGAGGTAAAATGGGTTGTTGAACGCGCCGGCTTTCAAGAAGCAAATCTGCCAATAGGGCGAAGCCATAAACCACTTGAAGGGTTCGCAAAAGACTTATTCTTAAAGAAGATACGGGAAATCACCTTTACACAGGATGCAACACTTAAGGAATGGAAAGACCTCCTCAATATCCTTAAGATGGATGTTGATAGTTTAAAAAGGGCAGGTGGACTCGAAAAATTACTTGTAACAAAGGAAATTAAGGGTATTCAACTTAATGAGATGAGATATGAAGATATTCGAAAATCAATTATCGCACTGGAAGAAGATAAAAAGAAACATGAGATGGAAATAGGTCAGGAAGGCTCAGGAGAAAAAAAAGAGGAAAAACCTTCTAATGAAGCAGAAACGGAAGAAAATGAAGAAGAAATAAAACCAGAGGAAGATTTTATCAATAATATTGAAAAACAGTTAGATGATGTTAAAGGAAAAGAGGAAACAATTCAAGATTTGCTGCTCAAATTGGAAGAGGAAGAAGATACAAAAAAATATCAGACTATTGCAAACAAAATAATGGAAAAGGCAAGGCCCATTATAGAAGACAAAAACTGGGAAGAACTATCTCCAGCCCTTATTGCATTCACTGCGCATTCTCATCCTAATAGCAATCGTTCCCCTGAACAAAAAACCCTTGCCCTTGATAAGCTAAAGGAGATGCTGAACACGGATATACTTGGATATCTAACAACAAGAATATGCAACTATAGAGAAAATAGGCGCAACGAAATCCAACAGATGTTGCTCCTATTGGGTGAAGAGGCAATGAAACACTTGCTGAATACGCTTATTAATACAGATGAGTCTTATTCAAGACG
>Ga0155968_1121_pt1 | contig 11847 bp, 8 predicted proteins | sample RifCSPlowO2_02_FD_107622 | JGI IMG/M metagenome (GOLD analysis project Ga0155968, IMG submission 107622) | Deltaproteobacteria bacterium RIFCSPLOWO2_02_FULL_42_39 | reverse complement strand
TCGGGCTACGCCCTCCGTGCCTTTCCTGCCAAGTCTAAAAGCGGACAATTCATTTGCTCTAAAAGCGGACAATTCTATTTGTTGACAACAGGAAAAACACTACATGGTTTATCCTGTATTCCTCAATCCTGCTGCAATGCAATTAATGCTCATCATTAGAGTTGAAATTAGCCTATTCCGCTCATCCTCTTTTATTTTACCGCTCCTCAGCCTCTTTAGAAGAGTAGCCTGGATATAATTAACTGGGTCAATACTCGGTATCCTCATTTCAATTGACCTTTGGAGGAATGGGTCATTGTCCAGAATTTTTTTCTGTTGCGTTATAATTAATATCATTTTGGCTGTGAGGTTAAACTCTGAAAGGAGTTTTTTATATATCCTGTCTCTTATTCCTTTCTTCTTCACCAGCATTGAATAGAGCCTTGCGATAATCATATCAGATTTTGCAATAACCATTTGAATATTGTCTATGAGATTATTAAAGAATGGCCATTTTCTATACATCTCCTGAAGAAGCCTTCTCCGTGCAACATCTTTTCCTATAAAAAACTTTAAGCTGGAGCCAACAGGGTACCACCCTGGGACAATGTGTCTGCTCTGATTCCAGCTAAAGACCCATGGTATTGCCCTTAAATCTTCTACGCTCCCCTTTTCCTTTCTGTAAGCAGGTCTTGAGCCTATTTTCAGATGCTCCAGTTCTTCTATTGGTGTTGCCTCATAAAAGTATGTCAGGAAATCATTATCATCTACTAATTCTCTGTAGAGCTTAAATGATGTCACTGATATCTCCTCAAAGGCGTCTTCATATATCTTTTCTTTCTTTATCTCTTCGCTGGATTTGGCAGCAGCTTCCATAACGCCTGCTGTCAGAAGATTTAGATTATATGATGCTGTGCCCAGGTTTGCATATTTGGAGGATATTACTTCTCCCTGCTCTGTTATCTTTATAAGTCCATTTACAGTGCCGCGAGGTTGCGCAAGGATTGCCTTATGGGTTGGTCCGCCGCCTCTGCCAACTGTTCCGCCCCTGCCATGAAAGAATTTAAGTTTTATCCTATGCGCTGTTCCAATATCTGAGATGCTTTTCTGCGCCTTATACAACTCCCAACTTGAGGTCAATATCCCGCCGTCTTTGCAGCTGTCTGAGTAGCCGAGCATAACCTCCTGGACATTGTCTCTTTTGTCAAGATATTGCCTATAAATCTTATTTAAAAAAAGTTCATTGAGTATTGCAGGCGCCCTGCGTAAATCAGCTATTGTTTCAAACAGCGGAACTATATCAAGCCTGTTGAAAATATTATTATCATCTGCAATACCGCAAAGCCCTGTTTCTTTTGCAAGAACCTGCGCTGTAAGTATATCGCTTACATTATGCGTCATACTTACAATATATGAGCCAATGGCGTCCCAGCTCATATTGTCCTGGGCGTATCTGGTTACCTTAAAGGTTTCCAGAACCTCTCTTGTGTCAGCAGATATATGGATATGGTCGGGGACAAGCGGCCTTACAGAGGCAAGTTCATTGGAGAGTATTTTCACCTTTTCTTTTTCTGTCATAGCAAGATAGCCTGAGGCAACAACGTCGGCCTTTTCGAGCAGTTCTGCCAGCGCCATCCTATGGACTTCGCTGTGCTGTCTTATGTCAAGTTTTGCAAGGTGGAAACCAAATGTTGAGACCTGTCTTATGAGCGGCTCAATCTCAAGCTGTGCAATTCTTTCTCCTTTACTGGCAAGGAGGCTTTTTTTAATGACATTCAAATCATCTATAAACCCCTGCGCATCCCTGTAATAAGATACTTCCTTATTCTCTACGGTATTTTCAAGCTTCTTTTTAATAAGCGAGAGTTTTTGTCTATATGGTTCATGGGGATTTCGCGAGATAGCCTTCTCACCATCAATTCCCATTTTCCGCGCATCCTGCTTTATGTCAGTAAGCAGTTCTTTGTCTGGCTGGATAAGCTGTCTGGAAATGCTGAGCTTTGAAATCAATTGAGATATAATTTCAATGTATTTCGAGATGATTAGCTGTCTATGAGATAGTAAGGTCCATTTTGTCTTTTCGCTGGTGACAAAAGGATTGCCATCTCTGTCTCCGCCTACCCAACTGCCGAATGAAATCAAAGACGGGATAGAAAATCTATATGACGGATAATGTTTGCGGAGCTGATAACAGAGTTCATTGTAAAGCGCAGGCAGGGTTTCGAAAAATGTCTTATTAAAATAGAAAAGGCCGTTCAAGACCTCTTCTTCTACAGTTGGTTTTTCAAGACGTATGTCGCCTGTCTGCCAGAGTTTTTGCACCTCTACAAGAATATCTTCTTTTATTATCTCTTTTTCCCTCTCTGTCCAGATAGGATTTTCGTTCTTAAATATAGAAAGGTATATCTTCCTGTGTTTTTCAAGCACTGTCCTCCTCTTTACTTCTGTGGGATGCGCTGTAAGAACTGCTGTGATTGACAACTCTTTTAATAAGGTCTGTATCTTTTCCGGCGATAGCCCCTTTTTCTTAAAGGCCTTTACGCATTCTTCGATAGAGCCTGGGACAGGGCGTCCTTGCCTCTGAATCCTTCTCCTACTTTGCATACCATAATTTTCTTCTGCCAAGTTTATGAGCTGAAAGCTTATAGCATATGCCTGAATAACCTGACTTGCATCGCTTAGGTTAAGATATTCAACTGTCTTTAAGAGTTTGTTGGATAGAGGGGCTATTCCGGGATGCTCGGCAGAAATAATGCTGGCCTTGCTCAGGCTATCTATGGTGTGCAGCAGCTTCTTTCCAACCTGCTCATCAAGGATTTGATGGAGGATTAATCTCAGATAGTCAATGCTATCAAAAAGGGACTTATCTTCGCGCCGATTTCTTTTTGCAGTCATTTTCTTTGTCCTATATAGCAGGTTACAAAAATATTTTTTGGGAAGAGGTTCAATATTGTCTGAGAAGACTGAGACAACAGCTTATGCCAGCTACGCCTTCCAATTTTACCTCACACCTTGTTGGGAATGCACTCCGCTCTTGGCACAGGGTTGCTTATTTCTTCCTTGCCCCCACACCAAAGATTTTGGTGTGGGGGCAAGGTGTGGGGGTTTACAACTTTGAAAGTATTTTAACAAGAGCCGCAGTCGCGACTCTCAGTTTCTTTGAGATGTTGGGCAATGGTTTGTAAAAGTGAATTTATATCTATAGGTTTGGATACATAATCATTAAACCCGGACTCTAAAAACGTCTCTCTATCGCCTTTCATTGCATGTGCGGTTATTGCAATGATTTTAATATTATTCAGCGAAGGATTTTCACGAACCCTGCGTGTAATTTCAACGCCATCAATTTTAGGGAGCTGGATGTCCATGAGTATCAGGTCTGGCATTTCTTGAGATATTTTATTTATGGCTGTTTCACCTTCTGTTGCCTCTATGACAACATATCCATGTGACTCAAGAAGGTCGCGGAAGAGCTCCATATTCTGTTCATTGTCTTCAACTATCAAAATCTTTTTTTTAGCCATTTATAGCGTCCCTGTAATAAGTAAAGTTTGTCGCTATCGATAACAGTAACGGGGTTCACTGATTAAAAGTTACTATGGAATCGCCGCCTGCGTTCCTTGCATCAGATAACGCTTGATGAGATGCTGCAATCAGGCCTTCTATAGAATTCACATCATCCAGATATGTAGCTAAGCCAATGCTTATGCTTATTCGCCCTTTTGGCTGAATCTCTGTGTTATAAAATGGATAGCTCTCGATTATGGTCTTGAATCTCTTTGCCAGATGCATTGCTGGTGATTTTGGGGTATTAGAAAGCAATACGGCCAGTCCGTCAACGCCGTATCTCACTGCTGTATCGTAACCCCTCAGAGATTTCTTGATAAGTTCAGCTGTCTTCTTTAATAGGACATTACCGTGAAATTTTCCGTTTTTTTCAACATAGGTATGAAGATTGTCTATAGTTAAAATTAATAGAGAGCAGGGCTGTTTATATCTGTTTGCCTTATTTATCTCCTGGGCAAGCCTGATATTCAGGTAGCGATGATTGAACAATCCGGTTACATCATCTTTAAGTCCGGCCCTTGCAGGGTAAAGATATTCCAGAATCTTTATCTGTTCAATGAGGGTATCCTTTGAGAACGGGCTTTTTTGTATAATGCGGTCAATATATCCCATGACTTGATGTCTTTCATCAGATTTCATCTCTGTAGCTGTAAGGAGGAATATAGGTATGCCCTGTGTTATCGGCGTGGTTCTTAATTTGTATATTATGTCAAAACCGCTTACATCCTTTTTTGAATCATTAAACATCATGTCAATAATGATAAGGTCGGGTTTGCCAACAATTGCAAGCTCTATGCCTTCTTCACTATCTTGTGTATTCAGCACCTCAAATCCCTCATCTGTAAGGATTGAAGTTAAATGCTTTACCATACCTTCATCTCCATCTATCAAAAGTATATTTCCTGAGTGGCGGGATCTTCTTATAAGAGGTTTAAATTCATTCAGCCTTTCAATGAGTTTTACACTGTCCAGAGGTTTTATAAAATAATCAGCTGCGCCGAGGATAAAACCGCGTTCTTTATTGTCTACTATTGAATTTATTAGCACAGGTATATCCTTTGTTTCTTCCTGGCGCTTCAATATCTGGAGGACTTCCCATCCGTCTTTATGAGGAAGCATTACATCAAGGGTTATAGCAAAAGGTTTTAATTCCTGCGCCTTCGCAATCGCATCATTTCCGTCATATGCATGCGCAACCGAGTAGCCGGACTTTAACAAATAAACTGATAGCAGCTCAGAGGTGAGTTTGTCGTCCTCTACAACTAAGACTAAAGGGGCATTTGGTTTTGCCGGCGTGATATCCTCAACAGAGACCGAAGGGGTATATAATGGAGTGTTATCAATAGATAGAGACTTTGTTTGGGGTGTGCGAGCCACTGTTGGTATAATAAAGCTAAAGGTGCTTCCCTTATTTACATGGCTTTCAACCCATATTGTTCCGCCATGAAGCTCTATCAATCTCTTTGTTAAGGCGAGTCCGAGTCCGAGTCCTTCATGACTTCTGGAGTAGCTGCTGTCAGCCTGTTCAAACTCTTCGAATATTCTATCCATATCATCCGGTCTAATGCCTATGCCATTATCCATTACAGATATCTGCACAAACTCTTTTTGGTCAACGGCTCTTGCCTCTATAACCTCTTCATTGGTAAAAGTGGCATTCTTAACCTTTTCTGCCACGAGGCTAACCCTGCCATCCTGATGCGTAAACTTAATGGCATTGCTTAGTAAATTGTAGAGTATCTGCTTGAATTTTATTGTATCAGCAGTTAATTGAGGCAAATCTTCATTCAGCCTCACCTCAAGATGGACCCCTTTTTTATCTGCTAACGGATTAATTATGCTCATAACTTCATTGATTATGTTCAATGCTGAAAAGGTGGAGTAGTCAAGGGTCATCTTGCCTGCTTCTATCTTTGCAATGTCCAGAATATTGTTTATGAGTTGAAGGAGGTGCTTGCCTGATGTCAGAATGTTGTTTGCATACCTGGCTTGCTTCTCAGTTACTTTTCCGAATGTGTCACTAAGGAGTATCTCTGAAAACCCTATTATAGAATTCAACGGTGTCCGCAATTCATGGCTCATGTTAGCTATGAATTGATTTTTGACCTTATTCGCCCTTTCCAATCTCTGATTTGATCGTTCAAGTTCTATGGTTCTTTCAAGAATCCTTTCCTCAAGCCTGTCATTAACCTCTTTCAGTTCATTATTCTTATTGTCTATTTCCAGACGAATCAGCTTTTCCTCAGTAATATCCTTGCTTATGCCAACAGTCCCAATTATCTTTCCCATCCCGTTTCCCAACTTTGAGATAGTCAGGCTTATATCTATTACCCTTCCGTTCTTTGCTACAAGCTGTGTTTCATAATTCGAGAGACTGCCTTCCCTCTCCATCTTATCCAGTATCTTATCTCTTTCGCCCTTGTTGAGATAGAGTTCTGAGGCCAACCTGTCAATCACCTCGTCTCTTTCGTAGCCAAGGATTTTTTCTGCGCCTCTGTTAAACTCAACAATCTTACCTTCAAGGTTTGTGGTCATTATTACATCAGCAGAATCATCCAGGACGTTCTTCAGATAATCCTTGGCTTCAAGCAGGGCCTCGTTCTTTTCCTTCAATTCTTTTAAGAGCTGAAATTTCTCAATTGCGAATGTTGCCTGAGTGCCGAGGAGTGAAAGAAACGATATTTCATTTGAGGTGAATGCGCGAGGTTTAAAATCATCAATGTAAAGTATTCCAATTATCCGGCTGTTTGCAAGGAGAGGTATGGCTATAAGGGCCTGAATGCCTTCTTCAATCATGATGGGATTGTTGAGACGAGGTTCATTCTTAATATCAGCTATTGCAACGGGCCTTCTTTCGTTCAGGATATAAGAGGTCAAGCCGCTTGGCCTGACCTTCCATTTGTCTATTTCTACAAATTTAGGCGAAAGGCCTTTGCTCGCTGCGAGCTTAAGCTCTCCTGTGCCTGCGTCATAGAGCGCAAGGCTCCCGGCAGGGCAATTAATAAATTCTGTAGATTTTTGAACTATTGCGGTAAGGACTTCTTCTAAAGAATGGGCAGAGGTGAGTGTGACGCCTATTTTGTATAATTCTTTTAGTTCGCTGAGATTTCTACTTATCTCTTCCTGTTCTTCTTTGAGCTTATCAAGAATGTCCCACACGAGCTTGGCGCTCATCCCTTCAATAAGTTCAGCCTTAAGCGCCCTTTTTTGTATATCTTTTGAGACAGTATCGCTGCCTGTGAGGTTTATCAGAATGTCAATATTCTTAATTTTTAACAGCTCATTGTAGTCAATTGCAGTGAATATATTATGGTGGTTTGCCAATTTTAAAGCAGGGGCGTTCTTGTTTTTGTCTGCGATGCCGACTACCTTGATGCTTTTTACATCAAGTAAAAGGTTAAGTAACGCATAGCCGCCTTTTCCAGCTCCTATAATGGCAATCCTTTTCATTTTTGTAGAGAGCCTTTCTGATAGAGCACGCTGAGCGTGTCTAAGTAGCTTACAAATCTATCATCGCTTTTTGGGTCTGGCAAACATTGACCACAAATTCTAACAATAATCCAGCTGCAGTGTCAAGATTAATTAACCCTTTTAAAAATATATAAAACATGATAGTCTCCATTTCTATGCATCATTCAAATTTTGTTCATCTTCATCTGCATACGCAGTATAGCCTTCTTGACGGGGCAATAAGGCATAATGAGCTTTTCAGCCTTGCAAAGGAATATCGAATGCCTGCCCTTGCAATGACTGACCATGGGAATATGTTCGGGGTCGTTGAATTTTATGAAAAGGCTGTTCGACACGGCATAAAACCTATTATTGGATGCGAGACATATGTTGCCCCAAACAGCAGATTTGATAAAACCGTAGTGCGTGGAGGCAAGGAAGATGGTGAGCATGAGTATGCGTTTCATCTTATCCTGCTTGCAAAGAATATAACGGGATATAAGAATCTCTGCAAACTTGTTACTACTGGTTATCTCGAGGGGTTTTATTATAAACCACGGATAGATAAGGGTCTTTTAAAGGAGCATAATGAAGGACTTATTGCCCTAAGTTCTTGCCTGCATGGAGAGATTCCGTCTCTGATACTGAATGGAAATAAGGAAAAGGCATTGAAAGTTGCTGAGGAATATAGGTCAGTTTTTAATGATAATAGGTTTTTTCTTGAACTTCAGGACAATAAACTCCCTGAGCAGAAAAAGGTAAATGAAGGGCTTCTGGAGATTAGCAGAAAACTGAATATCCCTGTTGTTGCGACTAATGACTGCCACTATCTTAAAAGGGAAGAGGCAAAGGCGCACGACATACTTTTGTGCATTCAGACAGGGAAGACTATAAATGACGCTGACAGGTTAAAGTTCAGGCTCGACGAGTTCTATTTCAAGTCTCCAAAAGAGATGGAGACAGCGTTTAGTAATTATCCAGAGGCTATAAAAAATACTATCGAGATTGCTGAGCGCTGCAATTTAGAGCTTAAGCTTAAGGAAAATCATCTTCCTGCCTTTCCACTTCCAGACGGCGAGGATATAGACGCCTTTTTTGAGAATGAGGCAAGGCACGGATTGGAAAAGAGACTTAGGGACATGGAGCAAGCCGACCGTGTCGGCGTAAATGGTGACGGCAACACGGTTGCCTCGGTCCAAAAGTGGCATTACTTCGAGCGATTGGAAAAGGAGCTCAAGGTCGTTAAGAAGATGGGTTTTTCAGGGTATTTTCTTATTGTGGCTGATTTTATAAACTATGCAAAGAAAAGGGAAATACCAGTGGGACCAGGCAGAGGGTCTGCAGCAGGCAGTCTTGTCGCATATTCCCTTGGCATTACGAACTTGGATCCAATAAAGCATAATCTCTTGTTTGAAAGGTTTTTAAACCCAGACAGGATAAGCCTTCCAGATATTGATATAGATTTTTGCATTGAGGGCAGAGATGATGTAATAAGATATGTTGCGGAGAAATACGGAAAGGATAATGTTAGTCAGATAATAACATTTGGGCAGATGAAGGCAAAGGCAGTTATAAGGGATGTGGGAAGGGCAATGGATATACCGTATGGCGAGGTGGATAGGATTGCAAAGCTTATTCCGGATATTCAGAAGATAACCATTGAAGATGCCATTAAGCAAGAGCCGAGGTTAAAAGAACTTGTTGCCAAGGATGTCAGGATTAAAGAGTTAATAGATATAGCAAAAACCCTTGAGGGGCTTTCAAGGCATGCCTCAACCCATGCAGCCGGGGTTGTTATAGCAAATAAACCTTTAATAGAATATCTGCCGCTTTATAAAGGACCGAAGAAGGAAGATGTTGTAACAACACAGTATGCGATGGAAGATATTGAAAAGATAGGACTTGTCAAGTTTGATTTTCTTGGTTTAAAAACCCTTACTGTTATAGATAAGACAGTAAGGCTTGTAAAGGAAGGCAGAGGGGAAGAACTTGATATTGATAATTTAAAACTTGATGATATTGAAACATATAGGCTTTTAAGCTCAGGAAATACCAATGGGATATTCCAGCTCGAGAGTTCTGGCGTTAAGGAACTGCTTAGAAAGCTGAAACCAGAGACATTTGAGGATGTAATGTCTGTTGTAGCCCTCTACAGGCCAGGACCGCTTCAGAGCGGCATGGTTGATGATTTTATAAAGAGGAAGCATGGCAAGTCGCCCATAAAATATGAGCTGCCTCAGCTAAAGGATATGTTGTCGAATACATATGGCGTTATCGTCTATCAGGAACAGGTTATGGAGATTGCAAAGGTCCTCGCTGGCTGCAGCCCAGGCGATGCGGATGTGCTACGAAAGGCAATGGGTAAGAAGCTTCCTGAGGAAATGGTTGTCCAGAGAGAAAAGTTCATTGAGGGCGCAAAAAAGAATAAGATAGAGCAAAAGAAGGCAGAAAAGATTTTTGACCTTATGGCGAATTTCGCTGGCTACGGGTTTAATAAATCGCACAGCGCCGCGTATGCGCTCATTGCATATCAAACTGCGTATCTCAAGGCCCATTATCCGGTAGAGTTTATGGCAGCCCAGCTTACCTCTGAAATGGCTGATACAGACAAGGTTATTAAATATATCGGCGAGTGCCGTGATATGGGTATTGAGATATTGCCGCCTGATATAAATGAGAGCAGGAATGATTTTACTGTTACCTCCCCCTTTATCCCCCTCACTGAGGGGGGCAGCTTTTTGTCCCCCTCTGGAGGGGGCAGGGGGAGGATACGGTTTGGGCTCGCTGCTATAAAGAATGTTGGGATTGCCGCAATAGATGTGATATTAAAGGCAAGGGACGAAGGAGGTCCATTTGCCTCTATTGTAGATTGTTGTTCAAGGATTGACGCACGAAAGGTGAACAGACGCGTTATAGAGAGTCTGATAAAATGCGGCGCCTTTGACTCCACGGGTGCAAAAAGGGCGCAGCTTATGGCATCACTTGATAAGGTTATGAATATATCGCAGAATATACAAAGGGAAAGGGCAAACGGCCAGATAAGCATTTTTAATGCAATAAGTGGAACAAGAGGTGGGGAAACAGCAGCTCTGATAGATCTGCCATCGATAGAGGAATGGTCTGAGGCTGAACTGTTAAGCCACGAGAAGGAGGCGCTTGGTTTCTATATTACAAGCCATCCTCTTACAAAATATGTAGATGAAATAAAATATCTGGCAAGTACTGATACGGATGAGATGAAAGAAAGACAGGATGAGGCAAGTGTAAGCATCGCCGGTATAGTAACTACTGTGAAAGAAACAACTACTAAAAAGGGCGACAGGATGGCCTTTGTAACTTTAGAGGATCTTAAAGGCTCTGTTGAAGTCATTGTGTTTTCTGATGTATATAAAAATGCTGCTTCTTATTTAAGCGGCGATGCGCCTATTTTGGTAAAAGGCAAAGTTGACAAAGGCGAGGAAAATGTAAAGCTTATTGCAAGCAGCGTTGCTTTACTGGAACAGGTAAAAAAGGCAATCGTCAATACTGTGCATATTAATATTAAAAGCGATACAATCAAGGCAGAGTCTGATTTCATGGAAGGGGTAAAAAAGCTATTAACAGCATATCCAGGTAATTCTCCTGTATATATTCATCTTTTACTGTCTGACAGAGAGGTGGTCATTGCTGCCCCAGATGACCTTAAGGTAAAGTCGTCTGAGGGGTTTATAAAAGATGTGGAGGCTCTTTTAGGGAACGGGAGTTGCAGTATTGCACAGGGAGGTGCTCATTAAAATGGCGCTGCAACAATTTTTGGAATTTGAAAAATCAATAGTCGAATTAGAGAATAGAATTGAAGAGCTCAAGATATTTGCTGCTGAACAAAAGGTGGATAACAGTTATGAGATAGAAAGGCTTTCGAGAGAGGTTGTACAGCTTAAGACAGAGATATTCTCAAATCTTACTCCATGGCAGATAACCCAGCTTGCAAGGCACCCGCTCAGGCCATATACGCTTGATTATATACCCCTGATATTCAATGATTTTGTTGAGCTGCATGGCGACAGAAATTTTAGAGACGACCCTGCAATTGTTGGCGGTTTTGCAATGCTTGAAGATCAGACAGTGATGATTATAGGGCATCAGAAGGGTAGGACAACAAAAGAGAAGGTCTTTAGAAATTTTGGAATGCCTAATCCTGAAGGCTATAGAAAGGCGCTCAGACTTATGAGTATGGCAGAAAGGTTTGGCAGGCCTATTATAACATTTATAGATACACCAGGCGCCTTTCCCGGGATCGGCGCAGAGGAAAGGGGCCAGGCTGAGGCAATTGCCAAAAACCTCATGGTAATGTCGAGGCTTAGGGTGCCTATTATTATTGTGGTTATCGGCGAGGGTGGAAGCGGCGGCGCATTGGCTATAGGTGTCGGTGATAGGATTCTCATGCTGGAGTATTCCACATATTCTGTCATATCGCCAGAGGGATGCGCTGCTATACTATGGAAGGATGGCGCTAAGGCAGATATTGCTGCAAAGGCATTAATGATAACAGCAGCAGACCTCCATAAGCTGGGGATAATAGATGAGATAGTAAGGGAACCGCTGGGCGGCGCTCATAGAAATGCAGAGGCCGTGGCAACGTCATTAAAAGAAAGTATTCTGAGGTTCTTGCAGGATTTGAAAACTCTGTCTAAAGATGAGCTGATAGGAAAGAGATATGAAAAATTTAGAAAGATAGGAAAATTTTACGAGCCAGTGGTTTGAGTGACAGAGAACTAATACAAACGCATTAAGTATTGTTACATTGTCATTGCGAGCAAAGCGAAGCAATCTCATAGTTTGAGGGGATTATGGAGCCTGTTCCGATCCGCC
>Ga0155968_1105_pt1 | contig 31728 bp, 31 predicted proteins | sample RifCSPlowO2_02_FD_107622 | JGI IMG/M metagenome (GOLD analysis project Ga0155968, IMG submission 107622) | Deltaproteobacteria bacterium RIFCSPLOWO2_02_FULL_42_39 | reverse complement strand
TATTTAACCCTATAACCTTTGCCCCTGCCTGCGAAATCTTGTTAATGACCTCTGCTATCCGCGTTCTTGGCCAAGGCCATCTGCCAAGCTTTGCAACGGACTCGTCATCTATGGCAACTATCGCTATCTCGGCGGAAGGCCTTGCTGATGCGAAAAGCGCCATTCGCAGGTCATAGCTTTTTAATTCAATGGTTTCAAGAAAACCTGTCTTTGTGTAGAAGAATATGCAGAATACTACTGTGATGAGTAAACCAATAACCCAGTCAGAGGTTTTTTGGGAGGACTTCATAATAAATACAGGCGCGAGGCAATAGGCAAGGGGTGATTGGTTTTTCTATAACCCATTGCCTCTGGTCCATAGCCTGTCTTTCTAATGATTGTATTTATCACACAGAGACTGGATTTTGCAAATGCTTTGTAATCCACCTTTTGTGAAAGACAATGATACCTTATAAAAAAATAAGCGCCCATTGGTTACAGACCGGCCTTTTACGATTAAAATTAAATAACCGCGGTATAGATGCTAAGGCTCCAAGTAGCTTTCTTAATCGTTTTAGATTGTCTAAGCTCTTCTTTATTTAAACATAATTCTCATACAACCCAACTTACCTATCCCAAAAATAGACATTGATTTTTTGGGGAAACTGGCAAGTTGACTGCCAGACGAGGCGGAGGCCATTTTTGCTATGAGCCGTATGTAACCAATACGGTGAAGAGCAAAAATGCGCCGACCACAAGCTAAGCTTGGTCAAGGCACGCTGAGCGTGCCGACAACGAAGTATGGCAGGCAAATCGCCAGTTTATAAAATAGCGAGGTTTTCAATCGCTATTTTACGGACCTATACAAAAGGTTGACGGCTGTAGTGTTAATTGATAGAATGGACGCCAAATTTATCTGTAGTGGAATAACCTTTTAACTAAGCTTGTGGTTTGTTCAAGGCTCATACGGGGGGAAATATGAAGGCCGTTATAATGGCGGGTGGTTTTGGGACAAGGCTGAGACCTTTAACCAATACTCTGCCAAAACCAATGGTTCCAATGGTTAACATACCAATGGTTAAGCATATTATCGAGCTGCTTACCCTCTGCAAGATAACTGACCTTATTGTCCTTTTGTACTTCCAGCCAGAAACGATTGAAAAATATTTTGGAGATGGCTCAGAATTCGGTGTGAAGATAACCTATATTTCGGCTTCTGATGACCTCGGGACAGCCGGGAGTGTAAAGAATGCCCAGAGATATCTGGATAAGCCATTCTTAGTAATAAGCGGAGATGTGCTTACAGATTTTGACCTGACAAAGGCTGTAGAGTTTCACAAAAAGAAAAAGTCTGTTGCCACAATGGTTCTCACCAGGGTTGAGAACCCCCTTCCTTTTGGAATAGTAATAACAGATGAAGATGGCAGGATTAGCAGATTCATGGAGAAACCAGGATGGGGTGAGGTCTTCAGCGATACCATCAATACAGGCATTTACCTTCTCGAACCCGAAATCCTTAGTCTGATTCCCCCTGAAAAGGAGTTTGATTTCAGTAAGGACCTATTTCCGCATCTCTTAGAGAAGAAGCAATCATTGTATGGTTATATAGCCGAAGGCTACTGGAAGGACGTAGGCAGCCTTGAGGAATATCGCCAGGCCAATATGGATATTCTGCACGGCCGCGTGAAGGTTAATATACCTGGCGGAGAGGTTAGTAGGCGCGGGGTGTGGCTTGGAAAGGATTCGCGGGTGGATTTTACTTCGCGTATAGAGGGTTCAGTTGTGATAGGCGGAAATTGCACGGTTGGGGCAGATGTTAGAATAGTAGATTCTGTAATTGGAAATAATTGCACAATCGAAGAAGGGGCAACTATTATCTCATCTATTTTGTGGGATAATGTATCCATTGGACAGAAGGCTGTGTTGCAGGAAAATGTGGTGGCGAGCAACTCTGAAATAAAAGAAGGGGCATATCTTGCAGAAGGCGCTGTGATAAGCGATGGTTGCCGCATCGGCAAGGGTAGTACAGTTAAGGCAGGCGTGAAGGTCTGGCCGTATAAGGTTGTAGAGGATGGGGCGATCCTTGCATCCAGCCTTATCTGGGGTGAAAAATGGAGTAAAAATATTTTTGGTCCATACGGCGTGACTGGCATTGCAAATATTGAAATATCGCCAGAGTTTGCAGCAAAGCTCGGAGCTGCATACGGAGCCTCTTTAAGAAAAGGGGCCTTTGTCTCTACAAGCAGAGATGCACATAAGACTTCACGAATGATAAACAGGGCAATAATGACAGGTATATTATCAACCGGCGTAAACATTCACGACTACGGCGTGACACCAATACCAGTTGTTAGATATCTTGCAAGGAGCGGTAGCGAGATAGGAGGCATTCATACAAGACGAAGCCCGTTTGATTCAGATATAATAGACCTTAAATTCTTTGACAATAAGGGCTTAAATTTGCATCCAAACCAGGAAAAGACCATAGAGAGGCTCTTTTTCAGAGAGGACTTCAGAAGGGCAAAGATGGAAGAGACTGGCGAGATGGTATTTCCAGTCCACGGCTTTGAATATTATCAGAATGGTTTTATTTCTTCAATTGATGTGGAGGCGATTAAGAGGGCAAACTTTAAAATGGTTCTTGACTATTCTTACGGCAGTTCCGCAAGGATATTCCCTTCTATTCTCGGCAAGCTTAACTTAAATGTTGTTGCCCTGAATGCCAACCTTGATGGCGCAAGGATAACGAAAACAGCAGACGAGTTTCAAAATGCCCTTGAACAGCTTTCGTCTATTGTGCATTCGCTAAGGGCTGATATAGGTATAATGCTTGATGCTGGAGGCGAGAAGATTTTTCTTGTAGATGAAAACGGGGATATTATTGATGGAGACGTGGCGTTGAGCCTCGTAACGCTAATGGTTATGAAATCTTATCCAAAATCAAAGACGAGCAGACCCTCGTTAGCAGTACCCGTAACCGCCTCTATGGTGATAGATCAGATGGCAGATATTTATGATTTCTCAGTTAAGAGGACAAAGACATCAACAAGAGGGATGATGGAAACTGCTTTGGAAGAAGGGGTCGTGTTTGTTGGAGAGTGCACAGGCGGCTTTATATTTACTCAGTTTCAGCCTGCGTTTGATGGAATGTATGCAATTGTAAAGATACTTGAGATAATGGCAAAGAAAGAGATAAGGTTGCATCAGCTCCTGAGAGAGATTCCACCAAGCTTTATGATAAAGGAAAAGGTGCCGTGTTCATGGGAGAAGAAAGGCAAAATAATGCGTTGCATGATGGAGGATTCCAGAGATAAGACAACAACATTGATAGATGGGATAAAGGTGAACTTCTCAAAAGGTTGGATTATCATATTTCCAAGTCAGGACCAGTCTTATTTTCACATTGTGTCTGAAGCAACAACAATGGAAAGGGCTAAAGATTTGGCTGGTGAATATAGGGAAAAGATAGCCCGGTGGCAGAGGTAGAATAAGGTTGAGGCTAAGGCTAAGGTTAAAGACAAGAAAATTCTTAGTCTAAACCTCGACCTCAACCTGTCTTTAGTGGGGGGGTTTTTGAATATTATAAGATTTGGCACTTCTGGGTGGCGCGGTATAATCGCAGAGGATTTTACCTCCGAAAATGTAAGAATTGTAACACAGGCAATTGCTGATTATCTAAAGGCTCATAAGGAAGCTCAAAAAGGACTGATAGTTGGTTATGATGCCCGCTTTATGAGCGCACGGTTTGCATCAGAAGTTGCAAGGGTTTTAGCGGGAAATAACATAAAATCATTTTTGACAAAAAGTCATGCGCCAACGCCAGTTATTGCGTTTGAGATAATACGCAGAAAAACAGGCGGGGCTATAAATGTCACAGCAAGCCACAACCCACCTGAATATAATGGCCTCAAATTTTCTTCCTCTTCTGGCGAGCCTGCCTTGCCTATCATAACAAAAGAGATAGAAAAGAGGGCAAATGAGATGATTATGGAGGTTGCATATTCAGAGGTCTCGATTGAAGAGGCGAGGCGCAGGAATCTTTTAGAGGAGATAGAGCCTTTCCAGTATTATGCGGATGGACTACACCAGATAATAGATATTGATGCTATTAAAAACGCCAAACTTGAAATAGCAGTAGACCTTATGTATGGCGCTGCAAGAGGCTATATTGACAGAATTCTTGAAGGTGCGGGTTGCTCCATTAGTGTTTTGAATGATTCTACAAACCCTTACTTTGGGGGAAGGGCGCCGGACCCACTTGAAGAGAATCTCGCAATGCTTATAAAAATGGTGAAAGAAAACAAGTGTGACCTTGGCTTTGCCCTTGATGGCGATGCAGACAGATTTGGAATAGTGGATTGCGATGGAACATTTATTGAGCCAAACTATATTCTTGCTATGCTTTTTGACTATATGCTAAGGGTTAAAGGCATGAAGGGTGGAGTGGCAAGGAGTATTGCCACAAGCCATCTTGTGGATGCAATAGCGAGGCAATACAATATGCCGGTTTACGAAACCCCTGTTGGTTTTAAATATATAGGCGAGCTTATAACAACAGGAAAGATTTTAATAGGCGGGGAAGAGAGCGCCGGCCTTTCAATAAAAGGTCATGTGCCTGAAAAGGATGGAATGCTTACCTGTATGCTTGTAGCAGAAATGGTTGCGCATGAGGGTAAAAGTCTGAAGGAATTATTAAGCGATTTGTATAAAAGGTTTGGTAAGTTTGTCACAAAAAGGGAGGATATTCGCATTGATAATATATCGCGAGGAGGTTTGGCAAAGCTGCTAAGCAAACCTCCAAAGATGATAGCAGGCCTTTCTGTAGAAGAGACAAGAGATGTGGGTGGTGTCAAATTTTTGCTTGAAGGCGGAGCTTGGCTCCTTATGAGGGAGTCAGGTACAGAGCCTGTTGTGCGCCTCTATGGTGAGGCGCGAGATGAGGATGAACTTGAACTGCTTATAAAGGCTGGAAAAGAATTGGCATATGGAGCTAAATAGCATGAAATTAAAAAGTTTAATAGTTGGGCCTCTTGAAGCAAACTGTTATGTGGTCTGGGATGAGAAGGCTAAAGAGGCAATATGCATTGACCCTGGTGGTGATGTTGAGGAGATACTAACAATCATTGAGAAGGCAGGGCTCTCACTTAAATACATAATCAATACACATGGCCATTTTGACCATGTGGGCGCAAATAGGCTGCTAAAAAAAACCACTGGCGCAAAGATTGCCATTCATAAAGAGGATGCCATCCTCCTTGAACATATTCTGGAACAAGGCATGGCATTTGGGATACAGGCTGCCTCTTCTCCTGCGCCTGATATGCTTTTAAATGAAAAGGACGAGATTAGGATAGGTAATTTGACAATTAGTGTTATACACACCCCGGGGCATACAAAAGGGGGCATTTGTTTACTTTTAAAAGATTCTGACAATGGCCAGAAGATAATGTTTACCGGCGACACTATTTTTGCAGATTCTGTTGGAAGAACAGATCTTCCGGGCGGCTCCCACAAAGAGTTAATAGATTCTATAAAGAAAAAGATTCTTCGATTTGAGGATGACATGAAGCTTTTTCCGGGCCATGGACCCCAAACAACAATTGGGCGGGAAAAGAGATTTAATCAGTTTTTAGTTGATGTCTAAATTTGGGTGGTATAGGTGTTAATAGCGCTCATTGTCTTTGCGGCCGTCTACATACTACTTATATGGGATAAATTCAACAGGGCGGTAGTATCCCTGTTAGGGGCATCGCTTATAGTGCTCCTTGGAGTACTCGATCAGGAAAAGGCGGTGGAAGGGATTGATTTTAACGCCATCGGCCTGCTGATTGGCATGATGATTATCGTTGCAGTATGCCAAAAGACGGGTATGTTCCAGTATGTTGCCATTAGGTCAGCAAAGATTGTGAATGGAGAGCCATGGCGGATTATGATTATGCTCGGCTGGGTTACTGCTATAACATCTGCATTCCTTGATAATGTTACTACAGTTTTGCTTGTTGCCCCACTTACGATACTCATGGCAGAGGAAATGCAGATTGATCCTTATCCATTTCTGTTTGTGGAGATATTTACGTCAAATATCGGTGGAACAGCAACCCTTATTGGAGACCCGCCTAATATTTTGATAGGAAGCGCAGCCAATCTTCATTTTATGGATTTTATTGTAAATCTGGCTCCTATAGTCCTGGTTATAATGATAGCTATATTTGTGCCCATCTATTTTTTGTATGGAAAAAAACTTACTGTAGATTCAAATGTGAAAGAAAAAATCTTACAATTCAATGAGAGGGATGCGCTTCAGGATATTCCCCTTCTCAAAAAATGCCTGCTTGTCCTTGCTATTGTTATAGCAGGCTTTCTACTTCAGCACAGACTCAATCTCGAGGCAGCAACTATAGCAATTTTTGGCGCTGCCATATTATTACTCATAACTGGCGATGAACTACATTCAACTATTGGGAATATTGAGTGGACTACCATATTTTTCTTTGCAGGTTTATTTATAGTAATCAAGGGACTTGATGAGACAGGGGTGATAAAGATACTGGCCAAAAGGTTTCTTGAATTAACTTCAGGGGATAGCTTTATGACAAGTCTTGCAATTCTCTGGGTGTCTGCCATTGCCTCTGCCTTTATTGACAACATACCTGTAGTTGCTGCCATGATACCTCTTATAAAAGAAGTTGGTATCCAGCTGGGTGAAAATGATGCTGTAACACCTCTTTGGTGGTCATTATCCCTTGGCGCATGTCTTGGCGGAAACGGCACAATAATAGGCGCATCTGCAAATGTAGTTGTTGCAGGCATTGCAGCCAAGGCAGGTCATCACTTTAAATTTGTGGAATTTATGAAGCTATCATTCCCCATGATGCTTTTATCTATTGTTTTGTGTACGATATATCTTTATTTAATATATTAAGGGTCTCATAATACTAACTACATTCTTTTAGCTTTTTAAATCTAACCAGCCGATTTGTCATGCCCGAATGTTTCTATCCCCGATAGAGACGTTCGGGGACGCATCCAGCGTCTTTTGTGATACCGGCTACAACAGAAAGACTCTGGATTCCCGCTTAAAGATTGCGGGAATGACAGCATGTGAAGTTTTTGATTTATGTCAATACAATTTTGAGACCCTTAATATCTATAAATTGAAGGAAAATATTATTAACCTTGATAGAGTCTTGACAATCTTTTATGCACTCAAGGGTTAGCAGGCTGTTGAAAAAGTCTTCACCAGCCTTGATTACACAGATTAGAGAAAATGATTACCCAGATATTTACAGAAATTTCAAGGAGTTTTAATCTGCGTAATCCCGAATAGTCGGGATGTAATCGGAGATTGTTGAGTTTTTCAACAAGCTCTTAGAGTTTTATAGGATAATAGATAAGGGTAGGGGGTCAAATCGGATGAACGCAGCAACTATAATGACAACTAATGTTGCCACAACTAAATGTGGAATCACTGTAGCAGAGGCAGTGAAGACATTAAAAGATTCACGGGTAAGACAACTTCCGGTTGTAGAGGATAATAATAAAGTAATTGGCTTGCTGACCTCAAGAAAGCTTTTATATCTTACCTTGCCAAGATATATCTCAGAGGGATTGTTGAAGGATGTAAAATTTGCGCCTGACCTGCCTCAATTTCACCAAAAGACAGCGGAACTTGCTGGCAAAGATGTCTGCGAGGTTATGGATAGGGAGTTTGTAAAGCTCGGCCCAGAGGTATCTGTCATGGAGGTTGCCACTGTATTTGTAAGTTCAGAGAAGCCTATAGAGTGCATCCTTGTTGTAGACAATGAGGATAGACTTTTGGGCATAATCTCGCCATGGGATATATTTAAAAGGTTATGCGAATACACGGAGAAGAAAGGTTAAGGCTGAGATTGAGACTAAGGAGATAAGTATTTCCTCAATCTTAACCTAAACCTCAATCTTGAACGGAATGCTTCTCACAATTCAGCCCCGATGTTACATAGGGACGAGGTTCTTCAACTTATGGATTCAACGATTGGCATATATATACATATTCCCTTTTGCGTAAAGAAGTGTCCATACTGTGATTTTAATTCTTTAGCAACAGCGCATGTTCCTGATAAATATATAGATGCAGTATTAAAGGAATTGCTAACCCATGTGAAAAAAAATCCTGCCATAACAAGCAAGGAGCTCGAAACTGTCTATATCGGAGGCGGGACTCCTTCGCTTGTAAGTCATAATAATTTAAAAAGACTCATACAGGTGGTAAAGCAGACCTTTTTGGCTCAGCAAAGACTGGAGATTACTGTTGAAATAAATCCCGGGTCTGTGACAGAAGAGTGGCTTTATGCTATTAAAGACATTGGTATAAACCGCCTGAATATTGGCGTCCAATCATTTAGCAACAATACGCTAAAATCACTTGGCAGGATTCACTCTGCTGAAGATGCGTTGAGATGTTACGAATATGCGAGAAGGGCTGGCTTTGATAATGTCGGGATTGACTTTATCTTTGGTGTGATGAACCAATCTTTAAAAGAGTGGGAAAAGGATTTAGGATTAGCCATTTCTTTAAGACCTGAGCACATATCTATCTATAATCTTACCATAGAGCCTGGGACACAATTTTATAAACTGCAAAAAAATGGCAAGCTGACTCTGCCGTCTGAAGAGGGGGAGATTTTGATGTATGAGGATGCTATTGATAAACTTATTAGCGCAGGCTACAATCAATATGAAATATCCAATTTTTCAATAAATGGTTTTGAGTCGAGGCACAATCTCAGATATTGGCTTCTTTTGGATTACATCGGACTCGGAGCTGGCGCGCATTCATATATATCATCCTCTGATAGAGATGTTCAGAGGCGGGGCCCTGATAGAAGCCTTCAGGGACAGGCCTCTAATCTGGGTGTTAGATGGTGGAATGTGGAGGGACCTGATGTGTATATGCACCGTATACAGGATGCAGGATTAGCTATCGCAGGAGAAGAAAGATTAACAAGACAGGAGGCTATAGAAGAGGGTATATTTCTTGGTTTGAGAAAGACGCGGGGAATAGATGATGATTGGTTTTCAATGCGATTTAATAAAACTTTAAAGGATTTATACTTACCTGTTATCGAGAGGCTTAGAAAACAAGGACTCATTTGCGAACAAGGTAACAACATAAGGCTTACCCGAAGAGGGGTTCTTATGTCAAATGAGGTATTTCTTCAATTTGTGTAATTTATCACCAACCAAAAGATTTTAGAATGGGAGTTACACTACAGAATAAATTTTTTAAGGCCTTCTGTTCTTGACAAAACAATTATACTATTGATATTTTAAATCATTAGATATTAGATATTTATGGGGGTAAAGATGGTATTAGCTATGTCCGATAGGACGCCAAATCGTGTCAGGGATCTGCTCCAGGCAATAATCACACAGTATATTGTTTCAGGCGAACCAGTTGGCTCAAGCATTTTGGCGCAGAAATATATATCAGATTTGAGTCCTGCAACCATAAGGAACACAATGTCAGCTATGGAAGATATGGGCTATCTATCGAAACCTCATACCTCTGCAGGAAGAGTCCCTACTGACATGGGGTTCAGATTTTATATTGATAGTATTTTAGAGGTGAGGGAGCTATCTAAGGCAGAACGGGAGAAGATTAAGGAAAAGTACAGGGAGGCGTCGGAAATTGATGCGGTCATGCAGGACACCTCTAATATTCTGTCAAGCCTGTCAAACTGTATGGGGGTGGTGCTTGCCCCTCGCTTTGATAATATCTTTATAAAACACATAGAGTTTGTAAGACTGAGCAGAACTCAGATCATGGTATTGATTGTCTCAACCTCTGGTATAGTCCAGAACCGCATTGTCAGGATAGACGATGAGCTAAAACAGCATGAACTCGAAAAAATGACTGGCTATTTAAACGAAATTGCAAAGGGGTTGACGCTCCGAATGCTCAAACATAAAATAATAGAGGAGATGGAAGAGGAAAAAAACCTCTATGACCAGCTTCTTAAAAAAGCGCTTGTATTGAGTAGAATTGCCCTGGATGAGACAAAACAGACTGATAATATATATATAGAAGGTAAGACAAACATTCTGGAGCAGCCGGAGTTTGTAGATGATTTGGAGCAGATGAAGTTGTTATTTAAGGCATTTGAGGAAAAATCTGTTCTTGTTAACATCTTAGATAAGGCTATGAATGCCCTTGGAATTCAGGTATCCATTGGTTCTGAGAATGGGGTTGGCGATATACAGGGGTGCAGTATTATAACTTCTCCATATAGTAGTAATGGAAATATACTTGGCACGCTTGGCGTTGTAGGTCCGGTGAGGATGAATTATGCTAAAATAATTCCGCTGGTCAGCTATACTGCAAACCTTTTGAGCGAAATAATGACGCAGAGAGAGACAATCTAATAAAAATACATTAAGGAGGATGACATACATAGGGTAAAATATATGGCTAAAAAAGAAAAAGAAAACGCAGAATTGGAGTTGCCAAAAACCGAAGGCGAAGAGGCCCAAGAGGAAAGAGCGCCTGCCGCAGGCCCAGCAGAGCCAACCGAAGAGGAATTGAAAAGGCTGAATGAATGCCTGGAAGCAAAGACAAAGGAGGCGGCAACTAACTATGATAAGTTCTTGAGGGCTTGCGCTGACTTTGAAAACTACAAGAAAAGGGTAGAAAAGGAAAAAGGGGAATTAGTAAGCTTTGCAAATGAAAGGCTGATAAAAGAGGTTATTCCAGTGGTAGACAACCTCGAAAGGGCTATTGACCATATACCTGCCCCTGAAGAGCAGGGAGAAGGTGAATCTGACCTTTCAGCTGTTAAGGATGGAATAAAGCTTGTTCTTGATAATCTTTTGGCAGTATTAAAGAAGTTTGGCGTTGAGGTTGTGTCTGCTGTAGGTGAAAAATTTGACCCAACAAAACACGAGGCTGTGGCGCAGGAGGAAACAACCGAACATGAACCAGGTATTGTTATTAAAGAGTTCCACAAATGTTATTATCTTAATAATAGACTTATAAGGCCCGCTATGGTGGTAATATCGAAGACTCCAGAGCCATCAACTCCATCAACTGGGACGGAAGAGGTAACAGAAGGAGAAGATTAGATAGTATTGCAAAATGTAAATTGCAAAATGCAAAATTAAAGAGGTTTTACAATTTAAAATTTGCATTTTGTATTTTTCATTATTCAATGGAACAGCGTGACTTATGGCCCATATAATTGGAATAGATTTAGGAACAACATATTCCTGCGTTGCTGTCATGGAGAATGGCAGCCCACTGGTTATTCCCAATCAGGAAGGGGCAAGGACAACCCCATCTATTGTTGCATTTACTGACTCTGGAGAGAGGCTTGTGGGTCATGCTGCAAAGAGACAGGCTGTTGTAAACCCTTCAAATACGCTTTATGCAATAAAGAGGCTTATTGGCAGACGCTATGATACGCCTGAGGTTCAACGAACACAGGAGCTTGTGCCATTTAAAATTGTGCAGGCGCAAAATAGCGACGCCTGGGTTAAAATAAAGGAGAAGCTATTAAGTCCATCTGAAATATCTGCAATGGTGCTTCAGCGCATGAGGGATATTGCAGAAGATTATCTTGGAGAAAAGATAACCGATGCTGTCATTACTGTTCCTGCATATTTTAATGACAGCCAGAGGCAGGCAACAAAGGATGCAGGTCAGATTGCAGGCTTGAATGTTTTAAGAATTATAAATGAGCCTACAGCGGCAGCCCTTGCCTACGGCCTCGACAAGAAAAAAAAGGATGAAAGGATTGCCGTGTTTGACCTTGGCGGAGGGACGTTTGATATATCCGTCCTTGAATTGAGGGAAGGGGTTTTTGAGGTAAAGGCTACAAATGGCGATACATTTTTGGGCGGCGAAGATTTTGACCAGAGAATCATTGATTTTCTTATGGAGGATTTCTTAAAAGAAAATGGCATAGATTTAAGCCAGGATAAAATGGCGCTTCAGAGGCTTAAAGAGGCGGCTGAAAAGGCCAAGTGTGAGTTGTCATCGGTTATAGAAACAGAGATACATCTTCCGTTTATATCTGCAGATAAATCAGGGCCAAAGCACCTCCGCAAAAAGATAAGCAGGAGTCAGATGGAAAGGTTAGTAGATGACCTTGTTGAAAGACTTACTATGCCGTGCCACATTGCCCTTTCAGATTCTGGGCTCGACGCTAAAGATATTGACGAGGTTATTCTTGTTGGCGGCATGACAAGGATGCCGCGAGTGCAAAAAAAGGTTGAAGAGATATTCTCTAAACCTCCAAATAAAGGAGTCAACCCTGATGAGGTGGTTGCTATCGGCGCTTCTATACAGGGTGGCGTTCTGAAGGGCGAGGTAAAAGATATAATACTGCTTGATGTAATACCTCTTTCTATTGGTGTAGAAACAAAAGGCGGTGTCTTTACTAAACTGATACATCGGAATACGACAGTGCCTACTAAGAAGAGCCAGATTTTCTCAACAGCTCAGGATAACCAGACAATGGTTTCCATACATGTTGTTCAAGGTGAAAGGGAATTGGCAAAGGATAATAAATCACTTGGGAGATTCGAACTGGTTGATATCCCGCCGCAACCTATGGGTGTTCCGCAAATAGAGGTGGCATTTGATATAGATGCCAACGGCATTCTCCATGTCTCTGCAAAAGACCTTGGAACAAGCAAGGAACAGTCAATAAAGATTAAGGCCTCATCAGGTTTAAATCAATCAGAGATAGAAAAGATTATAAAAGACGCTGAAAAACATCAGGAAGAGGATAAAAAGAGGAAAGAGCTTGTTGACAGCAAAAATACGGCGCACAGCATGATATATACAACGGAAAGGCTATTGGCAGAGATGGGGAGTCGTCTTAGCGAGACAGATAAAAAGCTTGTTGAAGATGCACTGGTTGGTTTAAAAAGAGTTGCAGAGGGTTCGGACTTAGATGCCATAAAGGCAGCAACGGACAGGCTGCTTCAGGTATCAGCAAAATTGACAGAAAGGATGTAAAGGGCAGGATAAGGTTGGGGTTAAGGTTAAGGAAAGACAAAGAATAGTTTTTCTCAACCTCAACCTCAACCTTATTATTTTTATGACAAAAAAAGACTTTTATGAAATATTAGGGATTAGTAAAAATGCCTCTGATGAGGAGATAAAAAAGGCATTCAGGCAGCTTGCGCATAAGTACCACCCTGACAAGAATCCTGACGACAAGAATGCGGAAGAGCGCTTTAAAGAAATAAATGCCGCATATGAGGTTTTAAAGGATCCTGAAAAAAGGGCGCAGTATGACAGGTTTGGTTATGCAGAGACAGGGGCAGGGTTTGGGCCAGGGCCTGGATTTGGTTTTGATTTTCAGGACCTTTTCGGCGATGTGTTTGGGGATTTCTTTGGCGCAACCAGAAGACGCACAAGGGGGCAGCGCGGCGCAGACTTAAGGTATGACTTAGAGGTAACCTTTGAAGAGGCAGCCTTTGGCGTTGAAAAGAAGATAAAGGTTCCAAAGACAGCTAAATGCCAGAAATGCCATGGGAGCGGGGCAAAACCGGGGACTTCTCCTGAAACATGCTCAACCTGCCATGGCAGGGGGCAGGTTAGCTATCAGCAGGGGTTTTTTAGTATATCCCGCCCATGTTCTCGCTGTAGAGGCGAAGGTACTGTAATAAAGGAGCTATGCGGTGAATGCAACGGCGCAGGTCGCGTTAATAGTGTCCAGAGTCTTACAATTAAGGTCCCTGCCGGTGTTGAGGCTGATACAAGGTTAAGATTATCAGGGGAGGGCGAATCGGGTGTCCACGGCGGCCTGCCAGGAGACCTTTATATTGTTATAAATGTCCAACCACACCCGATATTCCAGAGACAGGATGATAATATAATATGCGAAGTTCCAATAAGTTTCCCTCAGGCGACACTTGGCTGCGAGATAGATGTGCCAACCATTGAGGGAAATGTAAAGCTAAAGATTCCTGCAGGCACACAATCCGGCAAGGTATTAAGGCTCAAAAATAAAGGAATAGCCTCGCTTCATACCGGCCAGAGGGGCGACCATAATGTAATTATAAAGGTAGAGACGCCGACAAAACTTACAGCCAAACAGAAAGAGTTGCTTGAGGAGTTTGCAAAAATAAGCGGCGAAGAGACAAACCCTATAAAGAAAAATTTTTTAGAAAAGATGAAGGGATTGTTTGAATGATAAAGCTTGCAACTAACTCTATTACCATGCAAGATGTAAGATGCAAGATACAAAATGTAAAAAATATTTTTTTAATTTTGACCTTTACAATATGCAATCTTCATTTTGCAATATTCTCTACACAGGCTTATTCTCAAGAGGCGCAACTACCATCTGCTTCAACTCCCCCCGCTGTCCGTATTGGCGTTATACTTCCCTTGAGCGGGAAATACAGCCAATTTGGCGAACAGGCGTTAAAGGGTGTACTACTTGCGTCTGATGTCTTTGATTTAGCGCTGAAGAAAAATGAAGGTCTTAACATAGAGGTAGTGGTCAGAGATACAAGAGATGATCCGATTGCCTCAGAGAAGGCGGTAGAGGAGCTTGTTAATGAGGTGGGGGTTGTCGCAATAATAGGACCGCTTTTAAGTGTTACTGCTACAGAGACTGTTAAAAAGGCCCAGGAAGTAAGTGTGCCGTTGATTGCGCTTTCTCAAAAGATAGGTGTTACCGGCACAGGGGATTATATATTCAGGAATTTCCTTCTGCCATCTGAGCAAACAAAGGCCATTGCAAGCTATGCGATAGACAAGTTAAAATATAAGAAATTTGCAATACTTTACCCGAGTAGCCCATATGGAATAGAGCTCGCTAATCTCTTTAAAGAAGAGGTTAAAAAAGGCAAGGGAGAGATACTTGCGGAAGAGCAATATAGAGAGGGGCAAACGTATTTTGGCGATGAAATAGTAAGGTTGTTTAAGATAAAGGAGACAGAGAAAAAAGAGGGCAGGAGGAGGATTAAGACCTATGAAAGGGCTGTGACAGTGGATGCCTTGTATATACCTGACTATTTTGATACCATCGGTTTAATAGTCCCTCATCTTGCGTATTATAATGTAAAGGATGTAAAACTCCTTGGTTCGAATGGATGGAACTCCCCAAAGCTTATAGAGCTGGCAGGTAAATATGTCGAAGGCGCTATTGTTGTAGATGGTTTTTTTGCAGGCAGCAGAAGGGAAAATACTATACAGTTTGTATATAGTTTTAAAAATATTTATGGCGCAGAGCCTGACATATTAGCAGCACAGGCATATGATGCAACAAAGATGATAGTGGAGGCTATTATTGGAGGGTTTAAGGAAAGAAATGAGATTAGGGATAGACTTGCAAGCCTGAAAGACTTTCCAGGTGCAACAGGCACTATTGCCTTTGATAAAAATAGAGAGACCGCAAAAGGGCTTTTTATATTGACGGTAAAGGATGGAAAGATAGTAGAGATAGAGTAATACAATTTACGATTCCCTGATAAAGACATTCAGGGGCAAGTTTAGACTTTTAAATCATAATTAGTAAATCGTAATTCAACTATGTCAAAACTCACCCACATAGATAAAAAAGGCAAGGCAAGGATGGTGGATGTAACCGCAAAAAAGGCAACAAATAGGGAGGCGATTGCAAAGGGAAGGGTTTTTATGCAGCCTCGGACATTTAAGGCGGTTTTGAATAATACGATTCAGAAGGGTGATGTTCTGGGGGTTGCGAGGATTGCTGGTATTATGGCGGCAAAAAGGGTTGCAGACATAATACCTTTATGCCACCCGTTGAATGTAACATCAGTAGATATATCGTTTGAACCGATACAAAAGAGTCATTGCATAAATGTAACAGCCACTGCTAAGGTTACCGGCCAGACTGGCGTTGAGATGGAGGCATTGGCAGCCGCCTCTGTAGCAGCACTTACTATATATGACATGTGCAAGGCTATGGATAAAGAAATGACCATCTCTGACATAAGGCTTGTGAAAAAGACAGGCGGGAAGAGCGGAAAGTATGTAAGAGCAGAGACAGACTAAGGCTAAGGTTGAGACTGAGGAAAAAACCTTAAAAACTTAATCTAATTTTATCCTCAACCTTAGCCTTAGTCTGTTTTTCTTTCAGTTTTTATGTTTACATCGCTCTCTATTTTGGGTATAATTTGCCGTTATGGAAAAGGAAAGATTGGAATTTTTTAAAAATCTACTTAATTCAAAGCTTGAAGAACTGGTCGCAGGGGCTGGCAAGGCAGTTACAACCATGAGCTCCTCCAGGGAAGAAAGCTTTCCAGACCCTACTGACAGGGCATCCCATGAGACCGATAGAAATTTCCTGCTGAGGGTAAAGGATAGGGAAAGAAAACTTATAGCAAAGATACAGGAAGCCCTGAAGAGGATAGATAACGGTACTTATGGAATCTGTGAGATATGCGGTGAGGATATATCAGAAAAAAGACTTGAGGCAAGGCCTGTTACAACCTCTTGCATAAAATGCAAAGAAGAAGAAGAGGCGCAGGAGAAACAGAGAAAGATAGGCTAAAGAGGGGTGTATGCCTGAGCTTAGAAAAGACCCTATAATCGGAAGATGGGTAATTATCTCAACAGAGCGTGGCAAGCGTCCCTCTGAATTTGTAGTTCAACACCCCCCTACTAAAAACGGATTCTGTCCGTTCTGCCCTGGAAACGAGGACAAGACCCCCCCTGAAATACAGGCTTATAGACCCGATGGGTCAAAACCAAATACTACTGGATGGAGTCTTAGGGTAGTGCCAAATAAATACCCTGCACTCCGCATAGAGGGAGACATCAATAGAGAGGGAGACGGTGTTTATGACAAAATGAATGGCGTAGGCGCTCATGAGGTTATAATTGAGTCAGTTAATCATAAGGACGCCCTCTCCACTGTATCAGATAAGCAGTTTGAGGACATCCTGTGGTCATATAGAGATAGAATAATAGATTTAAAAAAAGACCCAAGGTTCCGTTATATCCTGATATTTAAAAACCACGGCGAGGCTGCGGGCGCCTCGCTTGAGCATACACATTCACAGCTTATTGCGCTCCCGATTATACCCAAAAGGGTTGCAGAGGAGCTGGATGGCTCTCTTGAATATTATAATTATAAAGAGCGATGTATCTTTTGTGATATTATACGTCAGGAAATAATGCAGGGTGTTCGTATAGTAGCCGAGAATTCTGATTTTATTGCAGTAACCCCTTATGCCCCCAAAGCACCATTTGAGATATGGATACTTCCCAAGAAGCATGACGCTGCATTTGAGAATGCCCAAAAGCACCAATACGAGAATCTAGCCAAACTATTTTCCAACACCCTGAAAAGGATGGACAAGGTTCTAAACTCTCCGCCCTACAACTTTATACTGCACACATCTCCTCTCAAAGACGGGGACAGCCAACACTATCACTGGCATTTTGAGATAATGCCTACTCTTATCAAGGTTGCAGGTTTTGAGTGGGGGTCAGGGTTTTATATAACCCCAACTCCACCAGAAGAGGCAGCAAAGTTTTTAAGAGAAGCAAAAATATAGTCAAGTATGCAGTAAGCAGTATGGAGTAAGCAGAAGGTATTGCATGAATGCTGTGGCTGTATCAGCCTGCTGCGTACTGCTTACTGCCTACTACATACTGTAAAACTATGGGCTATGATATCCTTTCAAAAGTTATTGAGCTTACAGATTCAACAGATGCCCTTGAAAAAAGGTTGAAAGATGTTGCCAATCTGCTTGCACACTCATTTGTCTTTGACCAGTGCGCCATATATCTCTTAAATCAGGAAAAACATATTTTAAATTTAACTGTAGCAGCAGGGCGAAAAAAGGGGTGCAAAGCGGAATATAAAGAGAATGAGGGTTTGCCTGGCCTTGCTATCAGAAATGGGAAGCCTGTATTTGCAACCCAAGCTATGCCTGCCAAAGAAACGTGGCAAGGGGTTATTGATAAAGGAATGAATGGATATAAGACCATAGTCTGCTATCCAATAAAAGACGATTGGCTTCATGGGGTTCTTTATCTTAAAAATAAAAGGAAAAAGGCTATTACCCATAAACAAAAGAGGCTTCTCAATGTAATTACACTTCAACTTGCCACAGCCATTAAGAACTATCAGTGTATAGTTAATTTGAAAGATATAAATACAAAGATGCAGGACATGCAGGCAAGGCTTGTCCATGCAGAGAAACTGCTTGCCCTTGGCGAATTGGCTGCATCCCTTGCCCATGAGATAAGAAACCCACTTATGTCCATTGGTGGTTTTGCAAAAAGGCTTTATCAGCAATTAGGCACAGATAGTCCTTATATTGGATATATTGATAGAATCGTCAAAGAGGTTGCAAGGCTTGAAAGGCTTATGGACAGGATAGTCCATTTTTCAAGGGAAAGTAGAAGTGTTTTCTCTGTTGAGGATATAAATGGCATAATAGACGAGGCTATTACCTTTTTTGAGGAAGATTTCAAAAGAAGCGGTATTACCGTTGTAAAAGAACTTTCCATCGGAATGCCCAAAATAGAAGTAGACCGCCAGCAGATGAGATTGGTCTTCAATAATCTTATGACAAACGCTATCCAGGCAATGACAAAGGGTGGTGTTCTTACAGTGCAGACTCATCAGGATGGCAACTGGGTCGTTGCAGAGGTCGATGATACTGGCGGAGGCATTGATCCGAAGATAATAAGCAATATATTTAATCCATTTTACACTACTAAGGAATCGGGCACTGGTCTCGGCCTTGCAATAACACACTCAATCATAACAAATCATAAAGGCATAATAGAGGTTAATAATAATATAGGCGTGGGAGTAACCTTTATCATAAAACTGCCCCTTGCAGGCAAAGAAGATAGAATATTAGAGGCATCATGAATTTTGTTAAAGAAAGATGAAATACAAGGGAGAGTTAGCGAATTTGAGAATTGGTTAATTAGCAGGCTGTTGAAAAAGCCATCAACAGCCTTTATTACACAGATTACAATCAGATTACACCGATTAAAGATATTGCGGAATCAAAGAGTTAATAATCTGTGTAATCTTTTAAAAATCGGTGTAATCAGTTGCCACGCATTTTTCAGTGGCAACTAAATAGGAGGGCATCATGAAAGAAAAGATACTGGTGGTAGATGATGAGGAGGGAATACGGCTGTTATACAAGGAAGAATTAGAAGATGAAGGGTTAAATGTGCAATTAGCAGCATCCGGAGAAGAGGCCCTTGCCAAGCTGGAACAAGACAAGTTCGACCTGATAGTCCTTGATATAAAGATGCCGGGGATGGATGGCATAGAGGTGCTCAGGAGAGTCAAAGAGAGATGGAAGAACCTTCCTGTAATCCTCAGCACAGCATATCATCACTATAAACAAGAATTTGGCACATGGGCATCTGACGCCTATGTGGTGAAATCATCTGACCTGAAAGAGCTAAAAACAACCATCAAAGATATCCTTAACACAGGCAGAAAATGATACTCCTTACCGGCGCTACAGGCTTTGTTGGAGGCAACCTGCTTAAAGAGATGCTTAATCAGGGGTTTAAAGTGCGATGCCTTGTCAGAAACCCTTCAAAAGCAGAGGCTATAAAACAGGCTGGAGTAGAACTGGTACAGGGCGATGTAACAGACAGAGATTCCATTGCAAAGGCGCTTGAAGACGGCAAAGTGGAAGCAGCGGTTCATCTCGTTGGCATATTGGCAGAAACTAAAAATACAACCTTTAAGGTCATCCACACAGAGGGCACAAGAAACATGGTGGAGGCTTGCAAACAAAAGAATGTAAAGAGGTTTATCCACATAAGCGCGCTTGGCACAAGAGAGAATGCAAGGAGCGAATATCACAAGACAAAATGGGAGGCAGAGGAGATAATAAGACATTCCGGCCTTGAATACACTATCTTCAGACCATCAGTCTTATTTGGCAAAGAAGATAAATTTGCAAATCTCTTTGCCAACATTATTAAGATTTCTCCATTCATCATGATTCCAGGAAACGGCAAAAACAAGATGCAGACTGTATCTGTAAAAGACCTTGTTAAGGCTATGACAATGGCAATAAACCCCCACACCAATGATTTTGGTGTGGGGGTAAAGGATTCAAAACATATAAACAAGGTGTATGAGATAGCAGGACCTGAAAAACTTGCCTTTAATAAAATAATTGATACAATATGCAGGGTCCTGGGAAGAACAAGGCTCAAGATTCACATCCCTATGTCCCTTATGCGGCCAGGCGCACTCATTGCAGAATGTATCTTCCCCAAGCCGCCAATCACCAGAGACCAGCTCTTGATGCTTGAAGAAGACAATATAACTGAGAATAATGCACTGGAATCAATTTTTGGCATTAAGCCGGTGGGGTTTGAAGAAGGGATAAAGGGGTATTTAGCTACTTAGCTATCAAGCTATCCAGCTATCAAGATTCTAAAGTTCAATAGCTCGGTAGCTTGATTGCTATTTTAATGGGGCGGTAGCTCAGTTGGGAGAGCGTCACGTTCGCAACGTGAAGGTCGCCGGTTCGATACCGGTCCGCTCCACCATTTCCTCAGCTATTATTATGGCACGCTATATTGCTCCTTTGCCCCTTCTCCCTTACCACATCTTCATCCATCCCAAAAAGTTTAGCAAGCAGGCTATAAAGCCGTAAACCTTTACCCGAAAAATGCATTTGGTTTTTATTTTTCGGGTCAAACGCAAGGTTTGAGCCAAAGACAAGGAAAAGCTGGTTGGACAAAACGGAGCATACTGTTTTAAGTATGTGAGTATTTGGACAGCCAGCTTTGACGCAGTATTTGGCCAAAGATTGCGTTTGCCAAAAAATGCAACTGCATTTTTTGGGTTTAGGCGCTTTTTTTGTAATGTGCTGTATACCAATCTATAACCTGCCTAATCATTTTCTGATAGGAGGTATGCTGCTTCTTTGCCTCCTCCTTAAAAAATTCAATGCTTGATTTTCTCAAGGCAATCGTCACTTTAACATTTTCCTCTTTTAATATCAGCTGATCCGGTGGGGGAAGAAAGTCTTTAACAACTCTCAGTTTACCCATAGGTTCGTCAGTATATTTTATTTTGCTCTTCATATATCCTCCTCACTTTTCTCCAATATCCTGCGCCATAGATGCGGATAACATTATCTCTGTATGTGAATCTAACCGTCACAATTCCCTCGGCGACGCGGCCAATACAGTGAAGCTCCCCGTCCACAGGAGGGGGCATTCTGCAGCATTTTCGGAAATATTTGGGATTATTAGCTTGAGAAAAGGGGAATATGGGAAGCGTCCCTCGCAGCCTGCTCTAGTTCATCACGGAGCATACCGATGATGACCTTATCTTTTTCCACCACTTTCATACGATTATTATCGCTTTTGTGGTGGAAAATTGCAAGTATTTCTTCATTCCTGTCTGCCGTGACACAGGCAGGCAACCCCAAACTCTCTCAAATTCCTCTTTATCAGCGCCTCAAGTTTTACACTTTCTGCAAACTCTTCTTCCAGCTTTGCGGTAAGCCGCTTCATCTTCTCATTAAATGGCTCATCGTCTTCTTCTATGTCTTCAGCGCCAACATATCTTCCGGGTGTGAGGACATAGCCGTGTGCTTTGATTTCCTCTATGGTTGCACTCTTGCAGAAGCCGGGGATGTCTTTGTATTCTGCGGCGTCTTTTTCTCCCCGCCATGCGTGATAGGTATTGGCAATCCTCGTTATCTCTTCATCGGATAATTCTCTGTGAGTTCTGTCAATGAGATGACCCATCTTGCGGGCGTCTATGAATAGTGTTTGACATCTTCTATCTCTGAATTTGCCTGCCTGCGCCGTGCGGAGCGCGGCAGGCAGGCTGTTTTTCTTGTTGCGGGTTAAAAACCATAAACATGCAGGGATTGGCGTTGTATAAAAAAGCTGCCCCGGCAGGGCTATCATGCAGTCAACTAAATCCGCTTCTATAATATTTTTGCGAATATCCCCTTCGCCTGATTGGTTTGAGGACATTGAGCCATTGGCAAGGACAAAACCTGCTATGCCGTTTGGTGAGAGATGATGGATGAAATGCTGAACCCATGCAAAATTGGCATTGCTGACAGGAGGGGTGCCGTATCTCCATCGCACATCTTCACGAAGAAGTTCCCCTTTCCAATCGCTTACATTAAAAGGCGGATTTGCGAGGATAAAATCTGCCTTAAGGTCTTTTTGAATGTCCTGCCTGAATGTGTCTGCATGATGAGAGCCGATATTGCCTTCAATTCCCCTTATGGCAAGATTCATATTGCAGAGGCGCCATGTTGTAGGGTTGGATTCCTGACCATAAATAGAAATATCCCCTTTTCTGCCACCATGCGCCTCAATAAATTTTTCTGACTGGACAAACATGCCGCCTGAACCGCAGCACGGGTCATACACCCTGCCTTTGTATGGCTCTATCATTTCAACGAGTATTTTTACGACCGACTGCGGCGTATAAAACTCACCGCCGCCTTTGCCTTCGGCAGATGCAAACCTGCCGAGGAAATACTCATACACACGGCCAAGTATATCCTTTGAGCGGCTTTCTGCATCACCAAGCCCGATTGTTGCGATAAGGTCAATAAGTTCGCCGAGGGTATGTTTATCAAGTGTAGGCCGAGCATAATCTTTTGGCAGGACACCTTTTAGTTTTGAATTTTCTTTCTCAATAACAACCATTGCATCATCAATGATTTTGCCAATGGTAGGCTGTTTAGCATTCGCCTGAAGATAAGACCAGCGGGCATCTTTTGGAACCCAGAAGATATTTTCAGAGAGATACCCGTCACGGTCTTCAATAATTCCATACCTTGCTTCTGGTTCCTTAACATAGTATTCGCTTGATGGGTCTTTTGCCGATGATTCCAACTGGCTGCGCCTTTCTTCAAAGGCATCGGAGATGTATTTGAGAAATATGAGCCCGAGGACTACATGCTTATACTCTGCGGGATCCATATGTCCACGCATTTTATCCGCAGCCTGCCAGAGCTTTTCCTCAAAACCTAAATTGCCGCCATTAGAGGTTTTTTTCTTTTTTATCTTAAATGCCATACTAAGTAACCCTTATCGAAAATTTTACTTTATCACCTTCAGCCTACTCTTCACCTCATTCACCCCCCACACATACCACGCATCATCTTCGGCGGCATTTTTTGCTGGCTCGCTGTGAACAGCACCATCCAGTGTCACTACCCAGTTTTTAGTTGTGACTTTTATGTTGCTGTGGTTTACCAGTATATCCTTCTCAAGCGCAAGCACAACTGCCTCTGTTATCTCTTCGTCTGAATCTTCTTCAGGGGGATTGACCTCAAGGCTGTTTATAACATCCGCGCTTCCAGGCACCCACCATGCAAGGACCCCAGCAAGACGTTTATGGCTTAAAGACGGGACAGTCCCTTCCAAATCAACCATCCCATTGTTTACATCCACTTCTATTGTAATATCCCTCAGGGTCGGCTCTTCAAGAAAGGCGTCGTATATATGATTTTTTATTTCCTTGTCTCCCATCTCTGTTGCAGGTTTTACCCTCAATCTGTCAATAACCCCTGCTGTCCCTGGAATAGACATTGCAACAAGAAGGGCCATTTTTTTATGGGCTATCCTGTCAACTACTCCTTCCATTACAATGGCATTATTTTCTATTTTGAGATGGATGGGATGTTTTACAGGGTCAATATGGAGTTCTTTTTCCAGCGATGCCTTGATGGTTTTAACGATTTCTATATCACGCATTCATTCCTCCCTTTTTTTGGACCGAGGCAACCGTGTTGCCGTTGCTTTTACGTCACGCTTAGCGTGGACGCCGACATAGTCGGCTTGTTCAATAATTTCCTTGACCATCTTTTCCTCATCTGCCTTTGTCTTTATCTTTTCATCCAGCCTTTTTTCGAGGAGCTGACTGAGGATTTCGCTGTAAATCGGCCCTTCTGGCACTCCCAATCGTTTCAGGTCATCTCCGTGGAGCAAGGTTTTGCATTCTTTTAAATGGGTAATGAAATTTGAAATTGCCTTCTTTGTATCATCCAGTTTTGTCTTTGCCATGATATACAAAACATCTTCCATAGGAAGCGGCTTCAGGTGATGATAAATCTCACTGGGCCTCAGAGCCTTTCCCTGTTTAAAGCCTGCGGGGGTTAGCTTCATTTGCATAACATTTAATGCCTTTATTGCATCGGCTCTGGCTCTCAGCACATCCATCCTGTGCTTGCCTGTAATACCCAGTTTTTTTCCGATCTCTAATGCCTCATCATCCTTGAGCTGATCGCTTATAGATAGGAAAAGTACCAGCCAGCTCTCTACCTTTTCTTCAGCATAAAGGAGCTGATACCATGCAAGCACATCCCTTGCCCTCTCTAAGAGCGTCATCTCTGTATTGTCAAGACGGACATCCGGATGAATAAATTTTATAAGGTCAAATTCCTTGATGCGCTGCATTGCGTGGAGAAAATTATCTTCTTCTAAGATGGCCTTTAACTCATTTAAAAGCCTTTCGCCGCTTATCTTTTGCAGGAGATTTAATTTAACCGCATTTTTTATAAGGTTTTGCGTATGCTTTGCGATCGTAAATCCATAACGCTCTGCAAATCTAATAGCCCTCAAAACCCTGGTAGGGTCTTCAACAAAGCTTAAATTGTGCAAAACTCTGATAGCCTTTTCTTTTATATCACGCTGGGCGCCGAAAAAGTCTATGAGCTCGCCGAAATCTTTGGGGTTAAGCGCTGCGGAAAGGGTGTTGATTGTAAAATCCCTTCTGTATAAATCAAGCTTTAAAGAGGACAATTCAACTGTCGGCAGCGCGCCGGGTTTTTCATAATACTCCAGCCTTGCAGTTGCTATATCAATCTTAAACCCATCAGGAAACACAATAACCGCTGTGCCAAATCTCTCGTGGCTTTTCACACGGCATCCAAATTTTTTTGCAAAGGCATTGGCAAAGGCAATGCCGTCGCCCTCTATCACAATATCAACATCAAGATTTTCGTAATTCAGGATTATGTCTCTTACAAAACCCCCTACTGTATATGCCTTAAAACCCAACTCCTCAGCTACCTTGCCAGCATTTCTTAAAATATCTAACACCTTCTCTGGCAGTCTATCCTGCATAAGCCGTGTAATTGTTTTATGTCTTCTAAGAGGTATCTCTCCTGTAGTATACGGTTCTATCTTAAGCTCTTCATGAAGGAGCCTTAAAAGGTCTGTGCGGGTTATAATGCCCACAAGCTTATCCTTATCTATCACGGGCAGAAGCCTCTGGCGATGCCCGATTATTGCGTCCTGAACCTCTTGTATAGATGCGGCAGAGGGAACTGCCTCAAACTCTGTGCTCATATATTCTTTTACAGACACATCCTTCAATCCATGGAAAATGGCCTTTTCAACTACCTGCCTTGTGATAATCCCCAAAACCTTATTATCTCTTATAACAGGCGCTGCGTTTATGCCATATCGTAGAAACGTATCTTTTGCATCGTTAATAAACGTATTTTCTGAAAGGATTATGGGAGGACTGGACATGATGTCCCGCGCAAATTTTTTCGGGGTAATCTTGTCCTTTAAAACCGCAATGAGCCTCTCTTTGGCCTGGATGAGCGTAATGCCTTTTAAAGTGGCAGAGGCAGCAGTTGGATGGCCGCCGCCGCCGAGCGCCTGTGCAATCTCTCCTGCATTTACCTCTTTAAGTCTGCTCCTTGCAATAAGGTGAATCCTATCCTCCATGCTGATAATGGCAAAGAGGCAGTTGATATTTTCAATATCCTTAAGCCGATGCACGAGGACCGCGAGGTCGCCCATATATTTATCTGCGGATGCCTCGACAATCACCACATCAACCCCGCCAATAGCATAGGTAGTCGCAGACTGGAGAAGATCATTCAGTAGAGAAACCTGTTCAGCAGTAAGCTCTTTGGTAATCATATCGGATACGACATTGAGATTAGCGCCTTTGGATAATAGAAATGCAGCAGCCTCATAGTCCTGCACGGTAGTGGATGAAAAGGCAAGACTGCCTGTATCCTCATAAATCCCCAGCATGAGCACTGTTGCCTCTTCAGGGGCAAGCTCAATTCCCTTTTCCTTGATAATGAGCGTTAAAATAGTGGTAGTGGCGCCGTAGGGGTGGGTTATTTCAAATGAGCCGTGAATATCGTCTGGAGATTTTGGGTGATGGTCATAGATGTGAATATCAAGGCCTTGTTTGTTGATAATCTCTGCGAATTTGCCAATCCTTGTTGCCTGCCTTATGTCAACGAGGATGAGCTGAGTAATATCATTCATTTTAATATTTTTTATCTTTTCAATCTCAAAAAAACGGAATTCCGGCCTTTCAAAAAAATCCCTGAGATTCTTTTCAAGGGAGCCGGGAAAGGTAAGCACTGCGTCAGGATAGAGCTTTTTTGCAGCCAGCATGGATGCTAAAGTATCAAAGTCTGCATTGATATGGGAGGTGATTACCTGCATGGAGAAATGCTAACACATGCAACGCAGGTTGACAAGCCTCCACATGAGCTATTTTTACCCTTGACAACCAATTTCAAATATATTATTTTTAATATCACAATTTAATAGTGGATGTTTCTTATCCAGAGTGGCGGAGGGATCGGCCCGTAGATGCCACAGCAACCGCTCCTCCCCCTATCCCCCTCAATGAGGGGGATAGGGGGAGGGGGGCAGGTGCTAAATCCGGCAAGGTAATGGGGAATAGATTTCAAATCTGTCCCCGTAAAATCCTTGGAAGATAAGATTAGGTTGAGGCCTCTTCTTGATTTCAAGGAGAGGCCTTTTTATTTGCCACGCTTAGCGTGGCACAATCCCGCTTAGCGGGATTGCATAACTTCTGTAAAACAGAACGAGGTGAATATTATGAGTTACGTAAAAGGACTGAAATGCAGAGAATGCGGAAAGGAATATCCAAAAGAGGCATTGCATGTATGTGAACTTTGCTTTGGCCCTCTGGAGGTTGATTACAATTATGAAAAGATTAAACAGTCTGTAACGAGAGAAATAATTTCAAAAAGACCACCCAATATGTGGCGCTACAAAGAGCTATTGCCAATTGATGGAGAACCAGCCGTTGGTTTTGATGTTGGTTTTACACCTCTGGTAAGGGCAAGAAATCTTGAAAAGGTCCTTGGCGTAAATGAGCTTTATCTAAAAAACGACGCAGTAAATCATCCTACCCTTTCGTTTAAGGACAGGGTCGTTGCTGTTGCAATATCAAAGGCAAAAGAATTTGATTTCAAGGTAGTTGCATGCGCATCTACTGGAAATCTTGCAAATTCAGTTGCAGCAAATGCAGCGGCATGCGGGATGGAGAGCTATGTATTTATCCCTGCTGATTTAGAGCAAACCAAGATACTTGGCACACTTGTCTATGGAACAAATGTCATCGGCATACAGGGAAACTACGATGAGGTCAATCGTCTGTGCAGCGAGATTGCCGGTAAATATGGCTGGGCATTTGTCAATATTAATATCAGGCCATATTATGCTGAGGGCAGTAAGGCCTATGGTTATGAAATAGTTGAACAACTTGGATGGCGCGTGCCTAAACATATTATAGTGCCAATGGCAGGCGGCTCATTGATTACAAAAATATGGAAGTCATTTAAGGAGTTTCAAAAGATAGGACTTATTGATAAAGTTGATACAAAGGTCTTTGGCGCGCAGGCAACAGGCTGCGCCCCTATTATAACTGCTATAAAGGAAGGGACAGAGCTTATTAGACCAGTAAGACCTAAAACTATTGCCAAGTCGCTCGCTATTGGCAATCCGGCAGACGGTTACTATTCTGCAAAGGTCATGAGAGAAAGCAATGGGTGGGGCGAAGATGTATCAGACGATGAGATTATTGATGCAATGAAGCTCCTTGCGGAGACAGAAGGAATATTCACTGAAACCGCTGGTGGAGTTACACTTGGGGTAGCCAAGAAACTAATAGAGCAGGGCAGGATAGCGAGAAATGAGTCAATTGTTGTTTCAATAACAGGTAATGGTCTTAAAACTCAGGAGGCCTTAGTAGGGAAGATCGGCGCACCACGGATAATAAATGCCAAGCTTTCTGAATTTGACGAGCTTATAGCTAAAGAAGGCAAGGTATATGCAGTAAGGATGTAAACCCCGTTAGAAGTTTCTGCATGAGGTTTTAAAACCGTAGTCCCTCTCTTTTTTTATATTGGCAAACATTTTATAATGTAGTATTATTTGAAACTAAGGTAGAGCAAATGCTACTGCCCTGAAATATAGGGAGGTTTTAAAAATGGTTGATAAATTTATAGAGGACAAGGTAACCCGCGTACCTCTAAAAAAAGACGGTCAGGAGGTCAAGGTAGATTTTAATGACCTTAAATCTGGCGGTTTTATAAAACAGCGGCAGAAAGACCTTTTTGCAGTCAGGCTCAGATGTCCTGGCGGAAGGATTGATACAAAAAAACTCATTGAAATCGCAAAGATAGCAGATAAATACAGCAAAAAAGGCGTTATCCATTTAAGTTTCAGGCAGTCTCTTGAGATACTCTATGTTGATTATAAAGAATTTGACAGCCTTGTGAGAGACCTTGAAAAGATAGGCCAGAAGGTCGCATCCTGCGGACCAAGGGTGAGGGTGCCAACTGCTTGCGGAGGCTGCGAATATAATCCTAATGGCTTAACCGATACGCAGCAGATGGCGAAGATGGTTGATGAAAAGTATTTTGGCACACCATGCTATCATAAGTTTAAGATATCATTTTCTGGCTGCCCTATTGACTGCGCAAGAACCAGGGAGATGGACCTCGGCTTTCAAGGTGTTGTAGAACCAACTTGGGACGAAGACACTTGCACAGGCTGCACCATATGCAGCAAGGCGTGCAAGGAAGATGCAATTGTATCCCATCCTGAGACAGGAAAGCCCATATACGATCCGCTTAAGTGTATTTATTGCGGCGATTGCATAAGGGCATGTCCAACAGAATCGTGGCAGGCAAAGAGATACGGCCATTTTGTAAGGATTGGCGGAAAACACGGAAGACACCCTCGGGAGGCAAATGAGGTTGCGAATTTTATCCCTAATGAAAAGGTGCCTGAAGTAATTGAAAAAACCCTTGAATGGTATAAAATAAATGGTAAAAAAGGCGAGCGTATAGGCAAGGCTATTGACCGCGTAGGTGTAGAAAGCTATACGAAGTTTATGGAATCTGTATTTAAGAGCGGCGAACCCGTGCCGACTGGTAAGGTGTAACTATGGCAGATATAAAGGCAGATGCGTCATTGGATTTACGTGGCATTCTATGTCCTATAAACTTTGTAAAGACAAAGCTTAAACTCGAGACCATGGATGTAGGCCAGGTCTTAGAAGTTGTGTTAGATGATGGAGAACCAATCCAAAATGTTCCAAAGAGTATAAAAGAAGAAGGGCACAAGATTGTTGAAGTAAAAAAAGAAGGGGAACATTTTAGACTGAAGATACAGAAGCGATAAAAAAATAGAGGTTGAGAATATGAGAGGTTTAGAAGATGAGAAAAAAACCTTGACCCCTTAACTTCTCAACCTCTCAACTTCTATATTTAGTGGAGGTAAACGAATGGCTGTCAAGGTAAGGATTCCAACACCGCTTAGAAAGCTGACAAATGGTCAGGATGAGGTCTTTGCAGAAGGGAAGAATGTAAAGGAGATTATCGACGACCTGGAAAGGCATTATCCTGGCTTAAAAGAAAGGATTTGTGAAGGCGACGGGAAGCTCAGACGGTTTGTAAACATCTATGTTAATGATGAAGATATAAGATTTAAAAGTAATATTGATACAGCGCTTAAGTCAGGTGACGAGGTTTCCATCATCCCTGCTATCGCAGGAGGAATGTCTTGAAAAAACGCTTCTATCTCACTTATCCGCCTGAGCTTATTACGGAACCATTTATATATGAAGCTGGCAAGCGATATAAAGTGGTTACAAATGTAAGGCAGGCAAGCGCATCCAACAAGCTCGGCCTTGTTGCATTGGAACTGGAGGGCGAAGAATCTGAGATAGAGAAGGCTGTCAAATTCTTCATTGATAAAGGCATTAAGGTAGAACCAATAGAACTGGATATTGTGGAGTAATAAGACCAATCATTATCCCTTCATATCTGTCAATTCTTTAAAAAAACCGGATAGATTAAAAGAGGAGAAAACAAGGAATGATATTCACCATTACACTCTGGCTGCACCTTATTGCAGCAGTAATATGGATTGGAGGAATGCTCTTCTTGGTAACTGTTTTAAGGCCTGTTATCATGAGCACCAAGAAAGAGTCTTGCGGCCCTGTGCAGGAGACGGCTGAGCTTATCAGTAAAATTCACAGTCGTTTCAGGACTATCGTTGGTGTGATGATAGGTATTTTGATTATTACAGGGCTTATAAACATAAACCGCTATATGCCTGCAATTTCAGCAGGGATAACAACCCCGCCAATAATTGCCCTCTGGATAAAACTTTTCCTTGCCATCGGCCTTTTTACTATCTATACAGTGAATGTCCTGTCTTCAAGAAAGATACAGGCATCGCACTGCATTGATAACCCCACCCCTCAAAAGATGAAATTTCAGATGGCAGCAGTTGTGATGGCTGTTGGGATACTTTTCTGTTCAGCATTGCTGAGGGGATAAAACTGAAAAATTGGTGGGATAGCTGCCCCTGTTTTTGTTCCCCAATAATTGATTTTGACAAGATAAATGTTCTACAAAATACTTGCGGATATAGTTGTCCTCGTACACTTCCTCTGGATATTGTTCTTGTTCTTTGGCGCATTTTGGGGGATAAGATATAGGGCTGTAAGGATTTTTCATATCTCAGGTCTCGCCTTTGCCTTCGTCATTCAGATATTTGACTGGTATTGCCCCCTCACCCACCTTGAGTTCTGGTTAAGGTCAAGACATAACCCTGCATTAGCCTATACAGGCTCATTCATAATCTATTATGTGGAAAAGATGGTATATCTCGAGCTTTCCCGCTCCTTAATTCTCATATTTACTGTCTTTCTCTGCGGATTGAATGCATGGCTCTATTTTGCAAGAAAGAGATAGTGCTTTATCGTCCTTTTACTTTTTTATAGTAATAAAACTTTTTGTTAAGTATAATCAGACCACGTGGATAGAGACAATCTCCTTATTGCCCTTGAAAACGGTTATATTGAATGGCAGAGACACGCCATCGAGCAAATGATGGAAAGGGGAATCTCGAGAGAGACAGTCAGAGAGGTTTTGAGGAGCGGAGAAGTTATTTAAGACTATCCAGATGATAAACCGTATCCAAGCGGGTTGTTTTTAGGGTGGATTAAAGGCAAACCTCTCCATGTGGTTGCAGCATTTGACTCTTTAACAGGATGGTGTTTTATCATTACAGCATATAAACCTGATTTAGAACATTTTGAGCCAGATTACAAGACAAGGAGGCAAAAGTGAAAACAACGACATTGCCTGATAGATGCCCGTTGTGCGGCGGTTCCAAGAAAAATGGGAAAACCACGGTTACTGTAGATTTGGGATTCGGAGTAGTGGTGGTAAGAGATGTGCCTGCAACCGTATGTTCACAGTGTGGCGCAGATTGGATTGAAGACGCTATTGCGGGAAAGGTAGAAGAGATTGTGGATGAGGCCCGTAAGAAACATCATTTAGTAGAAGTGACAACGCTATTAGCAAATTGATTGTTCTTAATGCAGTATAAAAATATGGGAAGTGTTGTACTAGCTCACTAATTCGGTAACTTTCTGGAGTTTATCAAAAGGTGTTTCATAGTTCAAGCCCCCATGTTTCCTAAGGTGATTAAAT